>Ga0209394_1000442_pt1 | contig 32873 bp, 38 predicted proteins | sample JNZ201metaG_FD_184122 | JGI IMG/M metagenome (GOLD analysis project Ga0209394, IMG submission 184122) | Hot spring microbial communities from Jinze hot spring, China to study Microbial Dark Matter (Phase II) - JNZ 20120812A (SPAdes) (version 3) ...
GTTTAAACCATGGAGGTGGATTATGAAGAAGTGGTTAGGGATTGCTCTGGTAGGGCTTACAGGCAGTTTTTTAGCTAAAGAGGCCTTAAGCTTTGAGCACAAGATCGGTGCCCAGGTGAGATTTCGCTATGAAAACTGGGACAATCTCATCACCTTGGGCACAAATGAGACAGACAATTCCTTTAAAGACCGCTCCTTTTTCCGTTTAAGGGCCCTTCTCTGGGATGACATAAAATTTAATAACCAAACCTCCCTCAGGATCAGACTTAACACAGAGCCTAAGTATCAAATGGGTCCATATTACCATATGCTGAAGGATAAAATAGATCGCAGAAAGTTTGATCAAGACGAAATCGTTATTGACAATCTCTATCTTGATTTGAAGAGACCAGGTGGCCTTCCCCTGGATTTAAGAATTGGAAGGCAAGATTTCCTTGGTCCTGACACCTATGGAGAGGGCTTCTTGATTCTGGATGGGACCCCAGGTGATGGCTCAAGGACCTTCTATTTTAATGCCATAAGGGCAAGGCTTTACCCCCATCCCAAGCATACCCTTGATCTTGTGGTAGTAAGACAAAAGGAAAGGGATGTTTTCTTGCCAAGTATTCACCCCTCTTATGACGATGGTGGTGCCCTTTACATTCAACACAAAAAAAGGCTTACTGCCTCTAATGAATTTGCCTTCTGGGCCTATGGAAGATGTAAAGTGACCCCTCAACTCACTCTGGAACCCTATTATATCTACAAGAAAGAAGAAGACTCATCAACTAATCCGAGGGCTATTATTCCTTCCCAATATCTTCACAATATTGGGGCAAGGGCAGTTTATGCCTTTACTAAGGATTTTAAGCTTCGCGCAGAACTTGTGCGTCAGTTTGGAGAATATAATAATGGCACAGACCGCAGGGCTTGGGGAGGTTATGCCTTTTTAGAGAAGGCCTTTCCTAATTGCCCCACAAGGCCTGTCTTTGAAATTGGCTATGTCTATCTTTCTGGAGATGACCCAAAATCTAAAAAAGATGAAGCCTTTAACCCCCTCTTTTCCAGAAATCCTAACTGGAATGAGCTAATTATTTATACCTATCTGCTTGAGACCAGGTCCCGAGGAAATGCCATCCCTGGATATTGGACTAATCTTAAGATGCCTCTTGTAAGAGTGAAATTAAATCCCCTAAAAGACCTAAATCTTACTCTAAGTTATCAAAAGCTTTATGCCGATGAAAAGACCAAAAATTTACGAAGTGATATGTTTACTAACAAAGGAACAGATAGGGGAGATCTCTATGTGGCTATAGCCACTTATAAATTCACTAAGTCCCTTGACGGCATGCTTCAGTATGAGATCTTTGACCCTGATGACTTTTATTCCAAAGAGGCAAAGACTGCTCACTTTTTCAGAGCCCAACTTCAGTGGAAATATTAGAGAGGAGAAAGAAAGGGCCTTACAGGAACCATTTTATCAGGCCTTAGCTAAAGAGAGATTTGATCTATGTATTAAACGCATAAAATTGCAAAGGGATGAGGAGGTTGCAGGCAATCTATTAGTGACTTTAATTGGAACTTTGAGAGAGAAAAAGTGCACTGACTTTAGACTTTGGCGTGATATCCTTAGAGTTATAAGACCCTGGTATTACTCCTATCAGGCCCTGAGGGTTTATCGAGAGATAGTAAAGGCTTTAACTGAGCTCAGATGGGGCTTCGCTTTGCTCGGAAGGCTTAAAGGGATTGCCCTTGAGAGAGGAGGTGGCTTAGAAAAAGCACAATATCTTACCTCCTTAAGTAGCCTTTATTTTGCCTTGGGTTTAAAGCGCGAAGGCTTCAAATTAATCTCCCTTGCCTTAAAGGAAAAGAAAAGGATTTACCATGAAAATGAAGAGTGCTATCTTTTAGCCTGCATTGGATATAGCCTAATTATCTCTTCTTACACTAATTTGGGATTAAAATATTTTGAAAGGGCAGAAAAGCGTAGTAGGAAGCTACCCTACCTCTTTGACAAATATAGAGAACCTACAAGAGTAGCTTCTTATTTAGTCTCCTTAGGACTAAAAAAAGAGGGTATCAAAGTGTATCTTAGGACCTTTTTGTATCTGTACCATGAACTTTTCTGGAGGAAAGATCATGAAGTGAGGGAAATCCTCCGCTACTTACGATACATTCTGGAAGACCTAAAAGAGTTAAAAGAGATTGCACTTGTAGAGAAACTTGAAAAATTATTAAAAAAGATCAACATCCCTGCCAAAAATTTATATAAGCCCTACATGTCTTAGAACTTCTTCCACCTTGGGATCTCTTTTGGCAAGCTCCTTAAGGGCCTGTTCTATTTTCTCACTTCTTTCGTCAAGCTCTCTATACTTCTTTACTACTGGGGCAAGGGCTGTGCGCCTATCCCAAATGACAAACCCTATCAGAGCAATCATCCCCCCAAGCACGACATAAATTAAGTCCCGCAGGTCATCAATTCTTTTATTGGTGTCATCAATTCTCTGGTTGATTGTCTTAAAGCCTTCATCCACCTTTGTTTCTAATTTAATTAGCCTCTCCCTATCTTCCTGGGTAAAGGGAACCTCTTTGGAGAATGAGGAAAAACTCATTATGAAAAGGAAAAATAAACTAATTACAAAAAATTTGAATTTTCTCATATATTCAATATAAATATCTCCTTATTTCCTGTCAAGAGGATATATTAGTCCCTCTTTGCCAATCTATTTGCTTTTCAACTTATGGGGACAAATACGATAGTAAAAATCAAATTAATGTGTTATACTCCAAATATGAACTTTTTTATCTGGATAAGCCCACTTTTTAGAGCCCATTTTCCCACTTATCCTTTTTTTGATGTTTTACCCGTTAAGAGTTCTTTTCAAAAGATCTTGTTGAGGCTAAAGACATCTCCATGTTAAGCCTTTTAGGCATACTGATAGGCATAGGTGTTATAATCTTTATCGCAGGAGCAGTCCTTTTTGCCTTACTCTTTTATGGTGTGCTCCTCTATCGCCTTTATCAATTTATTAAATTTTTTTGGCAAGCATTTTTTAGGAAATTGTCTGAACCTAATAAAAAAATCCTTAAGCCGTAGAGGCCTCCCAAATAGCCCTTAGATTTTCTTTTTACACTAAAACTTTATCTCGAAATCTCTGGATTAATTAAATAGTGCGTAACTCACTTGGTTGGAATATACCTATAATGATCTAATTGTTAAAAAAGGTGAGGTAGTCGTAAATATAGCCAGCGGTGATGGCCATTAGAAACCAGCCAGCTACATAGTAAAGGACAATTTTCAAGGGCAAAAATCTGAGAGTAGCCATTATAGTGGGAAGACAAATACCACTTGAAGCCAAAAGAAAAACCATAGCCTGACCAGGAGTTAAACCAAGATCAATTAGAGCCCGTGCGATGGGGACCTCTTCTCCTGAGCATACATAAATCGGCACAGAGACAAGGGCAATTAAAAGATAAGAAAAGGAAAATTTTGAAAACATGGTAATTTTATCAGAAGGCAATAGGGCAACTAAAAGGGAGGCCAAAAGCAATCCTAAAAGGACATATTTACCAATGGCCAAGCCCTCGCAAGTGAACTCTCTTAAGAAAGCTCGCCAATCCCCCTTCTCATGAGAAGCAACTTCAGGTATAGCTATTTCCCTTTCCTCCTTCTTGAATAAGTAAATGGAAAGAAAAGCCAAGAGATTAGCAAAAATTAGGGTAAATAAGACCCTAAAAAGGGCAAACTTAGTTTTTAGCATCCCAAGGGTAAGCAAAAAAGTAACAGGCGAAATGACTGGAGCAATCATAAGAAAGGAGAGGGTGGGAGCAAAGGTTCGAGAGAGGTTATTAATAAATATAGCTAAGGGAATGACTGAACAGGAACAGACAGGAAGTATAGAGGCCAAGAGACTGGAAAAAAGAGGAGCCAATTTGGAAGATCTGAGCACCTTTACCAAAAACCCTGGTCTCAAATAAATCTTAAGAAAGGTGGTGAATAGAAGGGCTAAGAAGAAATAAGGTAAAACCTCTTTGGTGTAATCCAAAAAGATTTGCCAAAATTTTGTGATGAAAACCAAAGGGTCTCCTCCTATAGAGTTCTTATAGAGCATTTTACATCAGAACAAAAGATTTGTAAGTCTAAGGATTTATCAACTGAGAGAAGAATGTATTTATTACTTAACAAATATGGTGACAAAACAATTTTTTAAAGAGAGAAATCACCTTGAAAAAATTACAAGGGCAATTAATATACGAATACAGGAGGAAAAATAAATTTATGGAAAAGGCTACAAAGATTCCAGCTAAAAGTTCAGAGGAAATTATAGAAGAAGCAAAAAAATATCCTCTTTTTACCTTTGCTGATATTCTCCTTGCTCTTAAAGCTCATCCAGAATGGCTGGAAGAATTGAGAAAACTTATACTCACTGCCGAGCTTCTGGAACTCCCAAAACGCTTTGAAGAATTGGTGCAACGTGTAGCAAAAATAGAAAAAGATGTGGAAATCCTTAAGCAAGATGTGGCAGTACTTAAGAAGGATGTAGCAATCCTTAAAAGTGACATGGCCTATGTTAAGGGAGAGGTGGGGCGATTGAAAGGTAAAGATTTTGAAAGGGAAGTTAGAGATAAATACTATGCCTTCTTCGGAAAAATTCTGAGAAAATCTAAGCTTATTCCCATCCCAGAGCTCCTTCCCCTCTTAGAGGAAGCTGAGGAAAGGGGGTTAATTACTGAGGAGCAATTTGACTCCTTCCTTAAGATTGACCTTGTTATAGAGGGCCAAATTAAGGCAACTAAAAAACCTGTTGTGCTTGCCGTAGAAGTCTCCTTTAGTTTGTATGAAGAGGATATTGATAGAGCCTCAAGCCGAGCTGATATACTTGCTCAACTGCTGAAGAAAGAAGTTATCCCAACTGTTGTATTCGTTGAGGCCAAAAATGAAATCCTTCAAAAGGCAGAAGATAAAGGAATTCTTCTCATAAAAGCTACCTATTGATATTATTAGCTTCCAGCCTACCCTTTCAACTCCTCTGCACAATAGATTCATAGAGGCAAGTTTTTAATTATATGGGATTAATAGAAATGGAAAAATTATATGCTATACTGATAAAAAATAGGTGAAGAATAAACCTGCCTGGAGGTCTCTATGAAAGATAGGATGACCTTTCTTTATGTAACTACTTCCTCCTTAGAAGAAGCCCAAAAATTAGCGAAGATTCTTCTTGAAAAGAGGCTCTGTGCCTGTGTTAATCTCTATCCTCAGGTGAAAAGTCTCTACTGGTGGGAAGGAAAAATAGATAGCTCTGAAGAGACTATTATGATTGTTAAAACAAGAGAAGCCCTTGTTTTTGAGGTTGAGAAGACCATTTTAGAAAATCACTCCTATTCTTGCCCCTGTATTGTGAAAATTCCTGTTGAACCTATCTTTAAACCCTTTGAAGAATGGCTCTTCAAGGAGACAAATCCTGAGGTTTAAGGAGGAGTTAAAACCAATGCTTAGCAAAAGAATTGTTGTTTGTCTGGATGTGAAGGATGGAAAAACCACTAAAGGGGTCAAGTTTAAAGATAACATTGAAGTGGGTGATCCTGTGGAGATGGCGGAGAAATATTATTTAGAGGGGGCTGATGAGATAGTCTTTTACGATATAACTGCCAGTGCGGAGCACAGAGGGATTATGATTGATGTAGTGAGGAAGACGGCAGAACGCATTTTTATTCCCTTTTCTGTGGGAGGAGGGATAAAAAGTGTGGAAGACATGCGGGATGTCCTTCTTGCAGGGGCAGAAAAGGTCTCGGTTAACACGGCAGCAGTGCTAAACCCCAAACTCATCTATGAGGGGGCTAAGGCCTTTGGCTCACAGTGTATTGTCCTTGGCATGGATGTAAAAAAGGTGGAGAGGTCTGCCAAGATACCTTCAGGCTATGAGGTCTGGATTAAAGGGGGAAGGCAACCTATGGGTATTGATGCCCTCTGGTGGGCAAAAGAAGCAGAAAACCTTGGGGCTGGAGAGATCGTCCTAAACTCCATAGATGCCGATGGCACCAAAGAGGGCTATGAGCTCACTTTGACCCAGATGATATCTGAGGCAGTTAATATTCCAGTTGTTGCCTCAGGTGGCGGCGGCCATCCAGAACACCTTTATCAGGTATTAACTCAAGCCAAAGCAGATGCCGCTCTTATTGCCTCCATGGTCCACTTTGGCCTATACACCATAAGAGAAATTAAAGAATACCTTGCCCAAAAGGGAGTTAAAGTAAGACTTAAGTGGTAGCATTGAGATAGTTTTCTAGCCTCTTTTTAAAGAGCAAAAAGAGAAGAAAGGCCAAAATAAAGGCCCCTGTGACAATAATAATTCTATAGGGATGACCTCCATAGACCACATCCCCCTGAATAGCTAAAGCAAGAGTGCCAGGAGCTCTGCCAAGATTAGAGACTATCATGAAGGTCCTAAAGGAAATGGGCATAAAGGCCATAAGGTAATTCAGGAGATCCTTGGGAAAACCTGGAAAAAGATATAATAAAAAGACCCCATAAAGACCATATCTCCGAAAGACCCTTTTGACCTTAAAGTAATAGGGATTAGCTTCATACTTAGTAAAAAATTGTCTTCGCAATTTCCTCATCAGAGTGAAAGCAATACCTGAGCCAAGGAGAATACCAATTGTGCTTAAAACAAAACCCACGAAGGCACCAAAGAGAAAACCTCCAATAAAACCTGTTACTTCACCAGGTAGTGGGGCTATAATTACCTGCAGTGCCTGTAACAAGACAAATATTAGTGCCCCTAAAAAGGGGTTTTCCTTAACTATATCCCTTAAGAAAGTTCTATCACTCCACAGAGAAAGAAAGCTCTCCCACACAGCTAAAAACCAAAGAGCTCAGATAAGAGCTCTCTTAAGGTTCTGAACTGGACTATCTTGAGGGAAGAAAACTCTTTCCTATTGCCTGGCATCTCGGGCACATAGGCTATCTGAAAGCCCTTCTTTTCAGCCTCTTTAAGTCTTAAAGAGATTTCTCTCACAGGCCTTAACTCACCTGCTAGGCCGACTTCCCCAATGTAGATTGCCTTTTCAGGCAAATCTCTTTCTAAGAGATTAGCCACAAGGGCTATAGCTATGGCAAGGTCTGCTCCAGGATCCTGGATGCGCAGGCCTTCTGCAATTTTTACAAAAACATCCTTATCTCCAAAATTGAGTCCAAGTCTTTTCTCAAGTATGGCACAGAGAAGACTTAATCTCACAGGGTCAAAGCCAACAGCCTGTCTTCTGGGCATGGCAAGAAAACTTTTAGTAACCAGGGCCTGGCCTTCAACCAAAAGGGGCCTTGTGCCCTCAAGAATACAAAAGACTGCTCCATTCCCTGAAAGAAAAAACTCCTCATACTGGGAATGAGACTGTAACCCCCGCTCAGTCATCACAAAGACCCCAATCTCATTCACCGCTCCAAAGCGATTTTTAATGGCCCTAAGGATTCTAAAGCCCCTTTCTCTCTCCCCCTCAAGATAGAGGACCACATCTACCAGGTGTTCGAGAACCTTGGGCCCTGCAATTAGCCCCTCCTTGGTTATATGGCCTACAAGAAAAACCGTGATACCCCTTTCCTTGGCTAACCTCAATAGGGTATTGGCACACTCCCTTACCTGGGAGACACTTCCTGGTGATGAGGAAAGCTCTGGTAAATAGACAGTCTGGATAGAGTCCACAATGACCACCTGAGGCTCTACCTCCTCACAAAGCCTTAGAAGAAGCTGTAAGTCTGTCTCAGAGGCAAAATAAAAATCGCCCACAAGGGAAAGCCTCTCTGCCCTGAGCTTAACCTGTTCAGCTGACTCCTCAGCAGAAAAATAGAGGACTCTATATCCCCTATTAGCAAGGTTTGCTGCTGTTTGCGTAAGAAGGGTTGATTTCCCAATCCCAGGATCACCCCCTATGAGAATGAGAGAGGCTGGCACAAGGCCTCCACCAAGGACAAGATCAAACTCCTCAAGACCTGTAGAAAGCCTTGGTTTTGCCTCATAACTTATCTCTGAGAGCCTTAAAGGCCTTATTTCTCTCTTAGAAAAGCCCTTTACCTTTTCCTTCTTCTCCTCAATGACCTCCATGAAGGAATTCCAGGTCCCGCAATCAGGACATCTCCCAAGCCACTTTAAACTCCTATATCCACAGCTCTGACACTGATAACTCATGCTCCCTCATCCTTTACCTTATCCTTTACCAAAATTCCCCTCCAGAGGGAATAGACCTTGCTCTTTCCCTCAATTTTAATGACCACCTCATCAAGCTTCTTTGCCTCTTTTAGATAGGGCGGTTCATCTGACCACTTTTTCACCAAAAAAACCTCCCTCCCCACTAACTCTTCATCCCTTCTCCATAAATGATATTGATTGTCTATCCTATTTTCAAGGTTTAACACATAGGCATGAGGGTGACCCTTCATATAGAAGGCAAGGGAGCTTGCTATTTCCCTGTGACTGGTGAGTAAAGGCAAAGTGGGATCATAATGCTTCTCAACAACCCTGGCAAGCTCAGGCCATCCATAAAATTTGACAAAGAGTTCTTTTACCTTAGCCCCAAAGAGCTCTGGCCTCTTTGGAGCCATGAGTAGCAAGAGGGATAGCCCTATACAAAAGACCAAGTTTAGCTTTAAAAGGAGATAGCGCCCTCTCTTCTGCCTCCCAAGATAAAGCACCCAAAAAAAGCTTGTCACAAAAAGGGGCATAAGCCAGTTGTGATTAAATTCCACAAAAAGAGAAAGGCAAAGTAAGGGAAAAAGGGGGACAAAGGAGAAGAAAAAGGAAAGCATAAGAAACCTAAGTTTAGTCAAAGTATCCTCATCAAGCTCCCTAAAAGAACCCTTCACATAGAGCCTTAAAAGGGGAAGAAATTTTAGACCCCAAAAAACTAAAAGGGGCACAAAAAAAGGGCCATAAAGGGGCAAAAGTCCACCATAAAAGGTAAGGTAATAGGAAAACTTTAGGGCAGGGCGACTAAAGTGCTCCTCTGTATGTTTAATTAGCGTAAATTGATGTTTAATATTCCAGTAGAGATTTGGAAGTAACATAATAATGGGTATAATAAAAATAAGCAGGGTCTCTCTTTTCTTTAAAAGGGTTCTTTCAAAGAGAAAGAGATAGCCAAGGCTTAAAATATAAAATAGAAACATGGTCTGTTTAGTGAGGAGCCCAAGACCTATGGAAAGACCTGTAAAGAGGGCCCACTTAAGAGAAGGTCTTTCCAAAAAACTTACAAGCCCATAAAAGGAAAGTATCCAAAAGAAGAGAAGAGGAGGATCAATGGTCATCACAAAACTGTAGAGGAAAAAGATAGGAGTGAAGGCTAAGGTAAATAGGAGAAACCTTCCAGCAGCAAAGCCAAAACACTTACTATAGAGAACGTAGGCTATAGCAAGAAAAAGGGTATTGGATAAAAGGGCAGGAAATCTTACAGCCCACTCACTATGTCCTAAAAAGGTGGTGGAAAGATGAATAAGCCAGGCAACCATAGGGGGTTTACTATAATATCCCCAATCAAGGGCCCTTGACCAGTCCCAGTAATAGGACTCATCATAAGAAAGGGGAAGCGGAAGCTCAAGGAGATAATAGAATTTCCCTACAAAGAGGAGGAGAAGAACTAAGCCCCCTCCACTTAAGAGATAATCCACAAAATACCTTTTCTTAAACGCCCTTTCCATAGATCTTCTTGCAGGTTATCTTATAAATTTTAATTCCCAAAAGGGCCCAAAGCAAACCTAAGAAATACCCGCAAAGGACATCTAAGGGATAGTGATGACCAAGATAGATCCTTGAATAGCCTACAAGAAGGGTAAAGAGGAGAAAAAAGGGTGCTCCTTTGGGGTAGGCTAAGCTCAAGAGGAAAGCTCCATAGCCAGAGTTTGAGGCATGACAGGAAGGAAAACTGAGGGTGCCCTTCTCTTCCTTAGGGTTTTCAAGGAAGTGAAAGCCTCCCTTAGTATAGTAATAAACCTTGGGAAGCTCAGCAAAGGGCCTTTCCCTGTTCACCAGGGGCTTTAAGACCTTTCCACAGGTAAAATCTGTCACAGGATATCCAAGCATCAAGATGAAAAATAATACCAGAAAGGCCCTTACATGCTTTAGATAAAAGGCCCAAATGGCAAGTAAAAGGCTAACAATAACAAAAAAACCATAGAGCGTCTCTCCCTGACTAAAAAAGGGTAAAATCTTATCTCCCAAAGAGAGCCTTGTGTGATTGATGAGGTAAAAAATTTTTATATCAAATTCTAAGAGAGGCTCAATCAAAGAATCTGTATCCCCGCCTTTCTTGCATCCTCCAAGAATTTGGTAAGCCCTATATCAGTGAGAGGATGTTTCAGCATTTGCTCAAGGACCTTAAAGGGGATAGTGGCTATGTCCACACCAAGTTGAGCACATCTTCTCACATGGTCCACATGTCTAATGCTTGCTGCAATAATTTCTGTCTCCAGGCCATAAACCCCATAAAGATGGACAATCTCCTCAAGCACCGCCATACCATCATAACCTATATCATCAATTCTTCCAAGAAAAGGGGACACATAGGTTGCCCCAAGTTTGCCAGCAACCAGGGCCTGCAAAGGTGAAAAAACAAGGGTCACATTAGTCTTTATACCCTCCTCTGTAAGCACTTTTATAGCCTTAAGCCCTTCAGTAGTAAAAGGAATTTTAATCACCACATTTGGACCCATTTGTGCAAGGGCCCTTGCCTCTTTGATCATACCCTCGCTATCAGTGGCAATCACCTCAAGAGAGACAGGTAAATCTGGAACCTCCCGAAGTATCTCAAGGGCTGCCTCTTTCCAAGGCTTCCCCGTTTGAGATAAAAGGGTAGGATTAGTAGTTACTCCGTCTAATATCCCCCACTCTTTGACCTTTCTAATCTCTTCAATCTTTGCTGTGTCCACAAAGATCTTCATAACCTAACCTCCTATACCTAAATTTTTCTCTCCTAAAGCTTCCAGAACCTTCTTCTCAAACAGAATAGACTCACTCAATAGCTCTCTTGCAAGCTCAATCATATTAGCAAACAATCGCTCTAACTCCTCTGGCATGTAAGTATGAACAACCTCATTTCTTAAGGCTCTTGCCTGTAGCCAAAGTTCTCCCTTTTTTAAGAACCCAGCCCTTTCGAGTCTAAGCAATCTATTTCTCAAGGTATCAGATTTTTCTGCAAATAGATATAGTTCCAACGTGCTCATTAAACTCAAAGCCATTTCTACGAATTTTACAAACCTGAAGGACAACGCATCATAGCTCTTAAGTTCCTCCTCGGTATAATCTTTTTGACTATTAAAGGGCTCATAGTTCATAAGACTATCCTCAAGGAGCTCTTTTGCCCTTTTGAAATGATTATAACTCCTCAAGATTAATTCTCTTTGCATTTTTGAGTATTTCCCTACAAAAGGGATCATCATCTTTATAGACCACTACATCTATATCTTCCTCACATTCAAGAAAGAATCTTGCCTTTACCTCAAGCCTAAGTTTAACTGGATCCACAGGCTTTGCAGGGAATAGGAGAAGATCTATATCACCACCTCTTAAGTCTTCCCGAAGACGAGACCCAAAAAGATAAATCTCTCCCTTAAAATCCCTCAAAGCCTTTTTCAGGGCCTTCTTTTCTTCAGGGCTAAGCCTCATTATTTTTCAAGTTTAGCATGCCATAAGGCTTTTACAAGCTATTTTTAAAGACTCTCCCCATGTAAACTAAAAGTGCCTCTAACAGAGGCTCCCTGCAATAATGCTAAGCCCCCAAACCTTATTTCTATTACTAAGCACCTTTCCAAATGTCCAAACTCTTGGTTAAAAGAGAAATAATGGTTTTGCTGAGCTTTTATAGGGAGTAATAAGTTTTCAAGCGCAGGCCTTGAAGTCTAATAAAGCCCTCTGCATCCTTTTGATTATATCCTCCTACCTCTTCAAAGCTTGCAAGTTCTCTCTTATAGAGGCTGAAGGGACTTTTACGCCCTAAGACATAGACCTGTCCCTTGTAAAGTTTTACCCGAACCGTTCCTGTAACCCTCTCCTGGGTCTCCTCAATAAGTTTTTTCAGGGCCTGAAACTCAGGACTAAACCAATAGCCATAATAAATAAGTTCTGCTATCTTAGGCATGAGCTGATCCTTTAAGCGCATAACTTCCCTATCCAAAGTAATCTGTTCTAAAGCGCGGTGAGCAATGTGTAGTATAGTTCCTCCAGGGGTCTCATAGATTCCTCTACTCTTAATGCCCACATAACGATTTTCTACCATATCTACTCTGCCCACACCGTGGAGACCACCAAGGTAATTTAGTTTCTGTAAAAGGCTCACAGGGTCTAAGGCCTCTCCATTGATAGCCACAGGTTCCCCTCTGTCAAAGTCAATCTCTAAGATATCTGGTTTGTCAGGAGCCCTTTCAGGGGACTGAGTGAGGAGAAACATATCCTCTGGGGGCTCTCGCCAGAGGTCTTCAAGTATTCCTCCCTCATAGCTTATATGAAAGAGATTAGCATCTATGCTATAGGGCTTTTCTGGGGTAACAGGCACAGGGATTCCCTTTTCCTTAGCATAGGCAATAAGATCCGATCTTCCCTTGAACTCCCACTCTCTCCAAGGGGCAATCACTTTCAGATGAGGAGCAAGGGCAGAATAGGTAAGTTCAAAGCGCACTTGATCATTTCCCTTACCCGTTGCCCCATGGGCAAGGGCATCTGCTCCCTCCTTAAGAGCTACCTCTACTTGGGCCTTGGCAATAACTGGACGAGCAAGAGAAGTGCCCATAAGATACCAGTCTTCATAACGAGCACCTGCCTTAATAGCAAAAAAACAGTATTCTTTAACAAATTCCTCTTTTAGGTCCTGAATTATTACCTTTTCAGCCCCACAGGCAAGACCTTTACGCCTAATTTCCTCCCAGTCCTCCTCCTGTCCAAGATCAGCAGAAAAGGCAATCACTGGACACTCATATCTTTCCTTAAGCCACTTTAAAATAACTGACGTATCTAATCCCCCTGAATAGGCAAGAACAATCTTTTTGGGTTTCAAGGTCAACCTCCTACAAAGTTTGCAGTTGAAAGCTAAGTTTTTCCTCTACAGACTTGACCTTAGAGACAATTCTTCCTGACTTTCCCTTCCGATAATCTATTCTAACATTACAAATGATGCGATTACAATCACCCTCCAAGGCCTTAAAACACTTCTGCACAATCTCCAAGGCCTCTTCCACTGTCTCAGTCTCAAACACTGTCTCCATAGGAGAAACCTTATAGGGAAAACCTGATTCGTGGATTACCTTTATAGCTCTTGCCGCATATTCCCCCACACTTTCCCCTTTATCTAAAGGAAAAATACTTAAAGACACAAGCACACTCATAGCTTTGATTTTTACCACAACCTCCAAAAAAAGCAATGCCTTTGTATGCATCCATATGATTTTTACCCCTTTTCCTCCTTGATGCCCATAATAGAGAGATTAAGTTAGAATGAAAATGAAGTATGTAAGGACTTCCTGTTTTTGCTTTAAAAACAAAAAATTTGTATTATATTATGGGCAGAGGTTTTGGGGGTATGAAGGTTCAGCTAAAAAAAGATGCTAAAACTGCTAAAGAAGGGCTTTTAGCCCTTTATAAGAATATTGACCTTGAAAAGGTCTTAAAGGGCTACGAGGAGAAACTATCAGATCTTAGGGGGTGTCTTTGACCCCGAAGGGATAAAAGAGAGACTCCAAAAAATAGAAGAACAAATTCAACAAACTCAGGCCTGGGACACCCCAGAATTTAGGCATCTACTCAAAGAGCGAGCCCAACTCACTGAAAGATTAAATACATATGAAAAGCTCTTAAACCAGTTTAATGAACTCCTTGAATGGTATACTCTTTATCGAGAAGAAAATGACCTTGAAATCTTAGAAGGGCTTCTCCAAGAACTCAGCAAATTTGAGAGTTCCTTTCAAAAGGAAGAGGCAACCCTTCTACTTTCTGAGGAGTATGACCACTCTTCCGCCATTCTTAGTATCCATGCTGGCACTGGAGGAACTGATGCACAAGACTTTGCAGAAATGTTACTTAGAATGTATGTGCGCTGGGCTGAAAAAAAGGGATATCAAGTAAAGTTGGTGGATTATCTTTCCGGAGAAGAGGCTGGTATAAAAAACGCAACTCTTCTCATTGAGGGTCCATGGGCTTATGGTCTTCTCAAAGGAGAAAAGGGAGTTCACAGACTAATTCGTATCTCTCCCTTTGATGCCAATGCCAGAAGACATACTTCCTTTGCCTCTGTAACGGTTATTCCAGAAATCGAAGAGGAAGTCGAGGTAGAAATCAAACCTGAAGATCTAAAAATTGAAACCATGAGAGCAAGTGGACACGGTGGCCAACATGTTAACAAAACTGAAAGTGCGGTAAGGATCACTCATATACCCACAGGTATAGTAGTATCCTGCCAAAACGAAAGAAGCCAATATCTAAACAAAATGACTGCCCTTAAAATTCTTAAAGCTAAGCTTTATCAATTAGAAAAACAAAAACTGGAAGAAAAAAAAGAATCACTCATAGGAGAAAAAAAGGATATTTCCTGGGGGAATCAAATTCGAACTTATACCCTTCATCCCTATAAAGTTGTTAAAGATCACCGCACCCAGACTGAAGTTTACAAGGTTGATGAAGTTTTAGACGGAGAAATCGACGAATTTATTCGAGAATATTTACTCTGGTATACTAAAGAAAAACTCAACTCAAAGGGGCAGACAGCTTTAAGTTCTGCCCAAAATAGTTGTTTCCTCTTTACCTCAGAAAAGAAGGAGACTTCTCATGAAAAAAGAAAAAATTAAGGCCTTAGTTATGCTTGAAGATGGAACCCACTTTTGGGGATATTCCTTTACTATAAGAGGAGAAACCTTTGGCGAAATCGTCTTTAATACAGGGATTACGGGCTATCAAGAGATCCTCACCGATCCTTCCTACTATGGCCAAATTGTTACTATGACTTACCCTTTGATAGGTAACTATGGAGTTAATTCTGAGGATATGGAAAGTAAAAGGGTTCAAGTGGCTGGGTTTATTGTAAGAGAATATCAGCCCTTCTATCACAACTGGCGAGCTGAAAAATCTCTTAGGGATTGGCTAATTGAACACCAAATTTTAGCTGTAAGCGGCATTGATACCAGAGCCCTAACCAGACACCTAAGAAATTTCGGCGCTATGAAAGGGGGTATCACTACAGAGACCCTTAATCCCAGAGAATTTCTGGAAAAAGTAAAGGCAAGTCCAGACTATGTAGGACGAGACCTAATTCAATATGTGACCACAGAAGTCCCCTATCTTTATGACCAGGAAGGCTTTGATTTTAAGGCAACAACCTTTAAAGGTAAAGCCAAATATAAAATTGCTGTCCTTGATTGCGGGCTTAAATACAACCAATTGAGATTAATGGCTCAAGGAGGAGCTGAATGCCTTGTTTTCCCAGCCACTACCTCTGCAGAAGCCATCCTGGCTCATGAGCCTGATGGAATTTTTCTCTCCAATGGTCCAGGAGATCCTGCACCTCTCACTTACGTGGTAGATACGGTAAAAAAATTGCTGGGAAAAAAACCTCTCTTTGGCATCTGTCTTGGCCATCAAATCTTAGGCCAAGCCCTTGGGGCCTCTACCTATAAACTAAAATTTGGCCACAGAGGAATAAACCACCCAGTGCTAAATCTCCTAAATAAAAAAGTAGAAATTACCTCTCAAAATCACGGTTTCTGTGTTAAGGCAGAAGAACTACCTAAGGAAGTTGTTATAACTCACATTAATCTCAATGATAACACTTTAGAAGGTATTTACCATCCAGAACTAAAGGCCTTCTCTGTGCAATATCATCCTGAAAATGCTCCAGGGCCTCATGATTCCCTCTATCTTTTTCAAAGCTTTTTCCGTCTAATAGAAGGAAAGGATGAAAATTTATACACTTAAAGATTCACCTATACCAGGAGAGCGAGTAATAACTCTTGGTGCCTTTGATGGCATCCACTTAGGGCACCAAGCTCTCATTTCAAAAACCTTTGAGCTTGCTCAAGAACTAAAAGCCCAACCTGCCTTAGTGACCTTTGATCCTCATCCAAGAAAGGTTATCCAGCCACACTTAGATCTTAAACTCCTTACCCCTCTCGAAGAAAAACTTGAACTCCTAAAAAAAAGGGGGCTCCCCGAAGTAATTATCATTCCTTTTACCAAAGCTTTAGCTGAACTCTCTCCAGATCTTTTTGTAGAAAAATATCTGATAGATTATTTAAACATTAAAGGCATAGTCATAGGCTTTAACTTCCGTTTTGGCAGAAATAGAACTGGTGATCCTGAGCTCCTTAAAAAATTAGGGACCCTTTATGGCTTCCAAGTAGAAGTAGTGCCAGCGGTAATTATTGATGGGAAAAAGGTCTCCAGTACCATGATAAGGGAATTATTAAAAAGAGGGGAAGTAGAGGAGGCTAATAAGCTATTGGGAAGGCCCTACACCCTAATTGGCCCTGTTATAAAGGGCAAGGGCAGAGGTAGGGTGCTTGGCTTCCCTACCGCTAATCTCATGATTCCCCCTGAGAAACTTCTCCCTGCCCCGGGTGTTTATGCCGTTTGGGCTCTCGTGGGAGAAAAAAAGTATCCTGGAGCCATGAACATAGGCCTTAAACCAACCTTTGGCGATAAAGAACTCTCCGTAGAGGTCCATCTATTAGATTTTTTGCCAAACTGTAACCTCTATCAACAAACCCTGAAGATAGAATTAATTAAGTTTATACGGAGTGAACAAAAATTTCACAGCACAGAAGCATTAGTTAATCAAATTCAAAAAGATTGTCAACGTGTAAGAGAATACTTACTCTAACTTCCCTGTTTCTTCCTTAACTCCTCAACAAAGGCATCATAGACATTTATTTTTTTCCCAGCCTTTTTAGGGACTTCTACCCCTCTTTTCCTCAATTCATTGACAATTTTATTTACTTGAAATTTACTGATACCTAACTGTTCCGCGATTTGAGTGGCACTCATTTGGGCATAATTTTCATAAACAAACCTTACATCTTCAAGTGTAACTGTTCTACTCCTTTTACGCATCTTTCCACCTCCTAACTGTTTTCTTTTAAATTTAATCCCTTTTTTAAATTTGACAAGAACTATAATGAAAAATTTTCAAAAATCCTCTCTTTCTTAAGAAGATCTAACTCCCGATATGAACTAAGATCGAATTGAATGGGTGTTATAGTTATATAACCATTTTTAAGAGCTATAACATCGGTATCTTCCATAGTTTCTGTGTGTTCCTCAGCCCCTTGCCAATAATAAACTTTTCCATGTAGATCCAATCTCTTTTCAAAGAACTCTTTCAACTTAGCAGTAGATTGCCTTACTATCTTAATCCCTTTGATTAAATGGGGATTTAAATGTGGAATATTAATATTTAAACATAGAACATTTCTAAGAATAAAATCTCCATAATTTTTGATAAAAGAGTAAACAAAATATCCAGCAAAGCAAAAATCTACATTTTCATATGCATCTATGGATATAGCCAGGCCAGGATAACCAAGAATCTTTGCCTCAGTAGCAGCCGAAACTGTGCCTGAATAGAGAACATTTATACCTACATTGGCACCCCTATTGATCCCCGAGATGACCAAATCTACAGGCCCAATCAATTCATAGAGAGCTAATTTCACACAGTCTGCTGGTGTCCCTGATACGGCATATCCCCAAAAAAATTTACCCCTTCTAATCTCTCTCACCCGTAAAGGATAATGTATAGTTATAGCATGTCCTACAGCACTCTTTTCTGCCTCAGGAGCAACTATATAGACCTCATGCTCCCCGGCTAAGGCATTATATAAGGCACAAAGCCCATCTGCATAAATTCCATCATCATTAGTTAACAGGATTTTCATCAGACCTATTCTCTAAATTTAGACTTAAAATATAAAAGACACTGTTTTCTAAATTGACAATATTCCCTGAGATGTTTACATCCAAGCTCTACGAGGACCCACTCCTTATACTTTTCACAATAGAGTTTTTCCTCTTTAGCCTCTTTCTCTTTTTCTTCCATCTTATCAACTCCTATAGCTGGCATTTATTTTAACATATTCTTCCGTCAAATCACAGGTCCAAAACCAATAGGCTTGTCTTCCCCTCTTTAGTTTGATCAGGAGTTCTATCTCTTCTCTGGCCATTTCTTTTTTAATAATGGTTTCATCCCTTTGAAGGGTCAAGTTTCTTATCCAGGGCACACCATTGAGATATAATTCTACCTCTTCAGGGTCAAAGGGTAAGGCTGTTTTTCCAAGGGCTGCCAAAATACGGCCCCAGTTAGGGTCTTCCCCATAAAATGCAGTTTTTACTAAAGGAGACTCTGCTACAGCCTTAGCCAAAATCCTTGCCTCCTCTTTTGTTTTTGCCCCCTTTATCACCACCTTTATAATCTTTGAAGCCCCCTCTCCGTCTTTGACAATAAGACGAGCAAGCTCCTGAAGTACCTCTAAAAATTTTTCACAAAATTCCTCCCAGTTTTTTATTTCCCTCTTGAGACTGGCCAAGGCATAGACAGTATCATTAGTACTGGTATCTCCGTCCACAGTAATACGATTAAAACTCTCATTTACCGCCTCTCTCAAAAGATGGCTCAAGTCTTCTTTGGCTATTATGGCATCGGTGAGCACAAAGCCAAGCATGGTAGCCATCTGAGGAGCAATCATTCCGGCTCCCTTGGCTACACCTAAAATGTTTATCCCATCTGCTGTTTTTCTAAAAACAATCTTAGGGAAGGTATCAGTAGTCATAATAGCCTGGGCAAAGGAGATATACTGTTCTGCTGAAAGATTCTCTTTAAGCTCAGATAATTTAGGAAGGATCCTCTCCAGAGGAAGCTGCTCTCCTATAACACCAGTTGAAGCAGGAAGAATCTCCTCCATCTTGACATTCAAAAGCTTAGCCAATTCTATTAGCAGAGTCTGAGCCCTCTGCAGGCCTTCCAGCCCTGTGCAGGCATTAGCTACTCCACTATTAACAATTATAGCCCGAGTCCAAGGGTTTTTTATCAACTTCTTTCCGAGAATCACTGGAGCTGCCTTTACGCTATTTTTGGTAAAAACTCCAGCAGAAATTCCCCTCTCAGGGCAATAGATTAGCCCTAAATCTAACCTACCCTTTTTTCTTATCTCACAGGCAACGGCTGAAAATAAAAAACCCAAGGGAATCTCCATAACCGCCTCCTATGCTAATGATGGGATTTAAGCAAGAGCAAAATTCCCGAAATAAAAAGCATAAGGTTTACCAAATAATAATAAACCCTGTTGGAGAGATGTGAATACAACCTCTGCCCTAAGAGAAGCCCTATCAAGACAAGAGGAAGATTGAAAAAATAAAGCTTTAAAATAGGTAGAGTTATATTGCCAACCATTAGGTGATTAAGCACTGCGCTAAAGGCAGAAAAGGCAAGTATAAATTGCAGTGTGGCCTTAAATATATTTTTGTTCAGCTTAAAATGGAAAAGCAAAATAATCAGAGGTGGTCCTGGGGTATTTAAAAGTCCTGCAAGGAGACCAGCTATAAAGGCACTCCCTAAGGCATAGGGATGTTTAAAGAGCTCTTCCTCTATTTCTGTTTTATAGTTAGTCTGGTTATCTCTTTTCATTTTATATATTTCCCAGATGATAAAAAAGAGAATGGCCAAAAAAAGGATAAATCGGAGCATAAACTCAGAGGCCACTAAAAAACCACGAATGCCCAAAAGGATGCCCACAAATAGGGCTAAAAAAAAGCACAGGGGGATTTTAAAGATTTTTTTCTCTTTCAGAAGCAAAAGCATAAAGATATTTACTACAAGAGAATACAGAGCCATGAGAGGAACAGCTTCCTTCATACTTAAGACCAAGGCAATAAGGGGAAGCGCAGTAAGGGCAAAGGCAAAGCCAAGAAGCCCATGAATAAGGGCTGAAATAAAGAGGACTATAGAGATAATAAGAGAATCTGCCATGCAAGCTCAGAGTTTCACTGTTTTTTGATGAAAGGCCGAGATGATCTCTGAGAGGGTAAAAAAGGAAAAAAGCTCATATCCAGCTTCTTTTAGTCTCGCCTTACCACCTTCCTCACGATCCACCAAACTTAAAACCTTTAGGATCTCCAAATTTTCTCTCTCACAAGCTTCTATGGCCTTCATTAAGGAACCACCAGTAGTAACCACATCCTCTACAAGGGCAATTTTCATGTGGGGATAAAAGTGGCCTTCTATTTGTTTAGCTGTGCCATATTTTTTGGGTTCCTTTCTGATTAGGAGCCCCTCTAAATTTACTCCCTCAGCCTGAGCGGAAGATAAAATGGCGCATACGATAGGATCAGCCCCTATACTCATCCCCGCTACTCCTTCAATAGGAAAATCCCTTAAGGCTTCCCAAAAAAGCTCCCCAATAAGCTTATAAGTAGGCCCATAAAGAGTAATTTTGCGGCAATCAAGATAATAGGGGCTTTCCTTACCACTGGCAAGCTTAAAGGGTTTCTCTGGATTATAAAGAAAGGCCCTTTCTAATAGATAGGGCATAATTTCACCTTTCAAGTATGAAATGTTAAGCATCTTTAACATCTTGGGCACAGGATGAAATTCCTTTAAAAAGGCCTGAATCTCCTCTTCTGCCTTTTGCGTTTGCTGAATATTATAAAAACAATAATTCTTTATATGATGAAAAGATTCCTCATTAATACTGGTAATACGCACAGCAAAGCCAGAGGGCTCCTTCCTTAGGACCTCACCCTTCATAAAAATCTTTATAGAAGGATCTGTATCCCTGAGGAAAAAGATTAAAGCAATTTCTTCTTGGAGTTCAGGAAATCCCTCTTCACATTCAATGTATAGGCCACCTAAACTAAAATCTCTAATCCGTCCTGTAAAGGAGCCCTTTGCACAGAGGAATTCAACCCTCTCTTCAAAAGGAAATCGAGAGAACCTTCGCCTTTCTGACATACTTTAATTTTAATGAAAAAAATTTTTAATACAAGTCTTGGCGATTACTTCTCTAAAAATTACCTCTTCAATCTTAAAAAAATTTAATTAAAATTAAATTAATTTGAAATTATTTGGAGAGGAGGTTTTATCATGTGCTTGAGACCAGGATTAAAAGCACCAGACTTTGAATTGCAGGCCTATTTCCCTGATGGCCATATAAAACAAGTGAAAAGCTCTGATTATAAAGGAAAATGGTTAGTGCTTTTTTTCTATCCTGCTGATTTCACCTTTGTTTGACCCACAGAGATGGCAGCAGTTGCCGCCAAAGCTGAAGCCCTAAGGAAGCTTGATACAGATCTTTTGGCTATAAGTATTGACACAGTTTTTGTGCATAAGGTTTGGCAGGAAACAGAACTGAGCAAAATAATTCCTGGAGGTTTTCCCTTTCCTATGGGCTGGGATCAAGAAGGTAAGGTTGGTAAGCTATATGGCGTCTATGCTGAAGAGTTGGGGATCAATTTAAGAGGTACCTTCTTAATTGATCCCGATGGCATTATACGTATAGTGCAAATTTATGATGCTCCTATTGGCCGTAACTATGACGAACTTGTGAGAATGATTGAGGCAGCTCAATATGTGAGGGAAAAAGGAGGCACTGAGGCCTGCCCTGCCAATTGGAAACCTGGCAAGAGCACCCTTAAACCATCTTCGGAACTTGTTGGTAAAATACATGAGTTTTGGAATCCCTCAGAACTTGATAATTAACCCTGTTCTTGTCCTTTTAGAAAACTTATTTTATAAAAAATTATGACCAGTAAGGGATTCTCTCTAAACATTTTTATCATTCTCCTTTTGTCTTTTATTATTCTTGGAGCCTTTGTCTATATCCTCTTTCCCTTTTTTATGGTGATTTTTTGGGGAGGTCTACTGGCCTTTTTTTTAAATCCTCTTTATATAAAAATTAAAAACCTATGTAAAGGTAGAGCTCGCCTATCTGCCCTAATTACCCTCTTCATTTTTATACTGTTTATCTTAATACCTTTAATCTATCTTGGTTTTCAGTTCTACTTGCAGGTTGAAAGCCTTGCTTCCCAAATTAATGAAGCTACTTTGGTAAAATTCCTTGCCTATTTAGATGCCCTCAAAAATAAATTTATATTTTCCAAAATTTATCCCCATTTAGAGATTTACATAGAACAATTCCAAAAACAACTTCCCGAACATATTTCCAACTTAACGCAGAAATTTTTTCAGCTCTTCAGCTCCTTTATCGCACAAAGTTTTAGTTTTATCCTAAAATTAGTATTTACTCTCTTTACCCTTTATTACTTTCTGGTAGATGGTGAAAGGGCCATCCGCATCATTAAGGACTTAATTCCCGCTGCTGAAGAGAAAAAAGATATAATTTTACAAAAGATGACTCTTATTGTTCAGGGCGTTCTCTACGGAAATCTCCTTACCGCCTTAATTCAAGGGGGTCTCTCTCTCTTTATTTATTATGTGTTAGGGATATCTCCCTTTGTTTTACTTGCCTTTCTTACGGTCCTTGCTTCCTTTTTACCCTTTTTGGGAACAGGCTTAGTCTGGATACCCTTGACTATATTTCTCTTTCTAAGTGGTCACTATATTAAAGCCCTGATTCTTCTCCTTTTTTGTGCCCTAACCATTGCCCAAGTGGATAATCTACTTAAACCCCTCCTTATTGGGGGAAAGACTAAGATTCACAACCTACTTATGTTTTTTGCTGTGCTTGGGGGTATTAGCCAATTTGGTCTCTCAGGAATATTCCTTGGTCCTATTATTCTGGGTCTTTTTCTCACCATTCTTGAAATTTACAAAAGCCATCTCTTAGAACCCCTCAATTATAAAACCAGTGCAAATAATAATCATGCCTGAACTCCCTGAGGTAGAAACCATAAAGAGAGATCTAAAAAATTACCTTTTAGGGGCTATCCTCAAGGAAGTCCTCATAGTAAACAAGAATTTTCTCACTAAAAACAAAATTGAGTTAGAGGAGCTACAAAACCTTAAAAACTCAAGGCTCTTTGAGCTTGAGAGAAGGGGCAAAATGCTTGCCCTCATCTTTGAAAAAAGGGCTCTTATCTTTCATTTAGGGCTTACTGGAGCCCTTATTTTTCAACCTTCACCTCTATTTGCAGATAATAAACACCTTATTTTTTCTCTTCTCTTTGATTCTGGGATCCTCTCTTTTCAGGATATCAGAAAATTCGGCAAAATATGGCTTATTTCCAAAGAAAATCTTACTAACTTCTGGCAGGCTAATCTTGGTCCTGACGCCCTTGAGATTACGGAAGAGGACTTTATAACCCTTCTTAAAGAGGGCCATGGCCCCATAAAGGCCCTTCTCCTCAACCAAAAAAAACTTGCTGGGCTCGGCAACATTTATGCAACAGAATTACTTTTTCGCGCAAAAATTCATCCTCTGAGAAAGGCAGAAAGCCTCACCCCAGAAGAAAGAAGAACCCTCTACAGAGAGATGAAAGCGCTTTTACAGGAAGCCATAGCCTTAAGAGGCTCCTCGATTAGAGATTATGTAGATGGTCTGGGCCAAAAAGGACTCTTCCAAGAGAGACATCTGGTCTATGGAAAAAAGGGTAGGCCTTGCCCTCTCTGTCAAACTCCCTTAGAATATATTCCTCTTCAAGGAAGAGGAACAACCTTCTGTCCCCAATGTCAAAAGTAGAAATGTCAGAAATAGGCAAATCCCTTGAATTAATAGTAGGACCTCATGAGAAAGTTTCAAGGCTTGATCAGTATCTCAAAGAGAAGCTCTCTTCACTTACTCGCTCAAGGATTCAGAAACTAATCGAAAGTGGCTTTGTCACCATTAATGGCCAAAAGGTAAAACCTGCTACTAAGATTAAGGCTGGCATGAAGATAACCATATTTATTCCTCCTGAGGAGGAACTTGATCTTACTCCTGAGGAGGTCCCCTTTGAGATATTATATGAAGACGAAGATGTCGCGGTAATTTTCAAACCTGCAGGTGTAGTAGTCCATCCTGCTCCAGGGCACAAAACAGGAACCTTGGTGCACGGACTTCTTGCCAGGCTAAAAAATCTCTCAGGCATAGGTGGAAAACTTAGGCCTGGGATAGTTCATCGCTTAGATAAAGATACTTCTGGCCTTATGCTGGTTGCCAAAAATGACTTTGCGCATCAGGCCTTAGTCTCAGCCTTTCAAAGAAGAGAGATCAAAAAGGAATACCTGGCACTCCTTTATGGAATTCTTAGACCCCTCCAAGGAAGAATTGAAAAACCCATAGGTAGACATCCCGTTCATAGACAAAAAATGGCTATTCTCTCGGGGGGTAAAGAGGCTGTCACCGAATATGAAGTTATAAAGTATTTTAAAAAGGCAACCCTTGTCTTAGCTAAACCTATTACAGGGAGAACCCACCAATTGAGAGTGCATTTTAGTCACCTGGGGCATCCCATATTAGGGGACCCCACATATGGAGGGCTTAAAACGGACCTACCCAGGCCTGAACGCCTAATGCTCCATGCCAGAAAAATTACTTTTATCCATCCTCGCTCACAAATCCCTCTAACCTTTGAAAAGGAACCACCTTCAGATTTTCAAAACTATTTACGCCTTCTTGAGCCATGAAAACTAAATTAATAGCTATCACTGGAGGTCTTGCTACTGGAAAAAGCACCTTTCTGCGTTTACTTCAAAAAATGGGCTTTACCACCCTTTCTTGTGACGAAATCGTAAAGGATTTATACAAATCCGATATCATCAAAAAGAAAGTAGTTAATCTCTTGGGAGAGGATATCCTCAGTGAGGACTGGCAAATTGATAAAAGAAAAGTATTAGAAAAAATCCTTCAAAATCCCTCTTTAAGGAGAGCTTTAGAGTCTCTGATCCATCCCTTAGTCTGGGAAAAGATTAAAGAAACACTTAGAGAATGTACTCAAAAAGGTAATAAGATAATCTTCGTAGAAGTTCCTCTTCTATTTGAGGCAGGCTGGGAAACCTTCTTTGACGAGATTTGGGTCATTACCTGTAAGGAAGAGACGCAAAAGTGGAGAATTGAAGAAAAACCTGACAAAGAGCTGTGGTTAAAGCTTTCCCAGATGCAGCTGCCCCTTGAGATCAAAGAAAGAAGAGCAAACCGCCTTTTCTCCTCAGAAAAATCACCCTCTGAATGGGAAAGAGAACTTAGAGAAATTCTAAAGGAGTATTTAAAAGAGTAATTCCCTCTTGAGTTATCCCGTGCAAGAGGAAACAATCTCCTAATTTTTGGCTCTGAAAGCGATAGAGTTTGTAGGCTTGAGATAGCCTTTCTAAAGGCTTAGCTTGGAAAGAAAAGATCCCCTCTGGATCACCTATGATAAGAGGGGCAACCACGCAAAAGACTTCATCTATAAGCCCCTCTTGCAAAAAGGCCCCATGCAAATACCCTCCACCTTCAATCAAAAGTGAGCTTATTTTTCTCTCATAGGCCTTAGCCACAAAGGCTTGCAGATCAATGTGTACCCCTTTTAGAGGTAATTGCCAAATCTCAACCCCCTTATGGATAAAGGGGGATAGCCTCTCTGGAGGAACATCCTCACCGCATGCAAGAATTGTCCTCTTTTCCTCAGTGACTTGAAAAACCCTGTAATTTGGGCTTAAACTGACCTTAGTGTCAAGCACTATTCGTATAGGATTTTTTCCCTTAACCAGCCTGGTTGTCAACTCAGGGTCATCCTTTAGAACCGTATTTTTCCCCACCACAATGGCATCGGTTATAGCCCTCAATTTATGGGAAAAGCGAAGAGCCCTTTCACCAGAAATCCACTTGGAATCCCCTGAGGACACAGCAATTCTTCCATCAAGGCTTTGGGCTACCTTAACCATAATCCAGGGCCTTTTCCTTAAAATGATGGATAAAAAAAATCTGGTCAAATACTTTATATCCTCTCCTAAGATACCGACCTTTACCTCTAAGCCCTTCTCTTTAAGATAATCAAGGCCGTTACAGGCAAGGGGATTAGGATCCCTGATCCCACAGATTACCCTTTTAATACCCGCCTCCAAAATGGCTAAGGTGCAGGGTGGCGTCTTTCCATAGTGACAGCAAGGCTCAAGAGTAACATATAAATAGGCACCTTTAGCCCTTTCTCCAGCCTGATCCAGGGCAACTCTCTCTGCATGGGCAAGACCATAAGCCCTATGATATCCCTTAGCAATCACCTCACCACTTTCAGGGTCAACTACTACAGCACCCACAGGTGGATTAGGAGAGGTATAGCCCAAGCCCTTATAAGCCTCCCTAATGGCTATTTTCATGTAATGCTGATCCTCTTTCAAGGCCATCGAAGAACTATCTTTTGCGAAGAGCTATTGATCTAATAGAGAGTAATACCTGAAGCTTAGAAAAATTTATCTTCGTAGGACCTTGTTCTTTAGCCTCTTCCTTTTGTTTTTTATATAGTCTTATCTTTTCCACTATCTTAGCATAATATTCTTCTTCCTCTACCTGTAAGGGTTTATTTCTAATTTGACTCAAGTGAAAAAGTAGGGCACTTAATTTTTTAATTTTGCCATAGGCCTCTTGATGTTCCTCATCTAAATATTCCTCTAAGTTTTCGATTTCCTTTCTAAGTTCCACTTCCTTAGGTAAAAAGCCCGCATTTTTTAACATCCTGTAGGCTACCCTCAATTCCTCAGGCACAAAAGGATCCTCTTTAAGAGTAAGAGGCTTACCCTTAAATTCAAGGTCGTCAAACTCTCCACGTTCCATAGCTTCTCTAATGCGCTCTTCAGCTATTTTTTTAAAAATACTAAAGGGCAAAGTTTATCTCACCTTTTCTGTAATTCATAGAGCTTATATTCTATGAGCCCTTTATTAAGGCTTTCTGGATCCCCTTCTTTGAGGAGTGTCTGATAAATCTTTATGGCCTCTTCTTTATTCTTTTTTTCTTGAAGCCTTGCCAGGTCATACATTACTATTTCTTTTAAGGGGGTATTTTTCTCCTTTAACCTTTGATAAATTTTAAGGGCCTCTTCATAGTTTTTATTATTTTCGGCAATCTTGGCCTCTGCATAGAGGGCTAAATCTTTGGCCTCACCTTTGTATAAGCTCTTCAAATTACCTAATTCTTTTTGGAGCAAAGAAAGGTCTCTCCCCTGTTCTAAAGTCTTCCAAAGAATAAGGGTGGCCTGCAAGCCTGCCTGAGTACCTTTATATTGCTTAATAAATTGTTGTAAAGATTGAGGGCTACCACCTTGATGAATTATTTTAGCCAATTCCTGAAAGGCTTTTTTTTCTCTATTTTTCTGATAATACCACCAGGCCCCGCTTATTAAAATTAAGATTACAAAGGCAATTACTATGTTTAAAAACAAATTTAAATACCTTTGCAAAAAGTCCTTTAATCTTTCATGAAATCGTAAAAGCTTATCCTCTTCCATTAGCCCTCCACTCCACCAAAATAGTCATCCCATCTAAAGAGAAGTGGCTTACGCCCTGGAGCCATTACCTCATAATCCCCCACCTCACCAACCACAATTACATGGTCACCTGCCTCAAATTGATGGGTAACCTCGCATTCAAAATAGGCAATGGCTGAGAGTAACACTGGAGAACCTTTAAGAGCAAATTTATAGGGAATACCTTCAAATTTATTCTTCTTTCGTCCACTATGGAAACCAAAAAGTTTAGCCAGTTCAACCTGGTCTTCAGAAAGCACATTTATACAAAAAGTTTTAGAGTGCTGAATGAGCTCATAGGTATATCTCTGAGGAGCTATAGCCACGGCAAGAAGTCTGGGTTTAAATGAAACCTGAGAAACCCAGGCAGCAGTCATCCCATTTATAGTTCCATCAAACTGAGTAGTCACAATAAAAACACCTTGAGGAATATAGGTAGTAATTATCTTTTGAAGCCCCATGGCTACGCCTCCTTAAAAGTTCATAATCTCACTTTATCATTTTAGAGTTCCTATCATAAATCGTCAAGACTTCCCCGGAGGGTGTTTTTAAAATAATGGCCAGATTTTTATTTCTCAATCCCATCATGAGCCGTGTTCTGTATTAAGTAGCATACTAATTTACTGACTCAGATACTACTCGATTACGTCCTAAAGCCTTGGCTAAGTAAAGCCTCTCATCAGCTATTTTAAGAAGAAACTCATAGGAGAAGGCATCTGTGAGAAATTCCGCTACACCAAAAGAAGCAGTGACTTTTACTTTATCCCTATCTGTGATATAGAACTCGTGATCTTCTAATCGTTCCCTTATTCTCTCCGCTACTATTGTGGCACTATTTTTCTCGGTCCCTGGGAGTATTAACAAAAATTCTTCCCCTCCCCAACGCCCAAAGATATCCATCTCTCTTATATTTAATTGCACCATAGACACGAATTCCTTTAAAACTAAATCCCCAGCAAGATGACCATACGTATCATTAACTTCCTTAAAATGGTCGAGATCCATGAGAACTATACTAAAAGGTTTCTTTATCCTCTTGGCCTTTTCACTTTCCTTTTTTAATGTCTCTAACATAAATCCGCGATTATATATACCTAACAAAGGATCTTTTATGGATTGTTCATAGTAATTAGTAAATAACCTCAATTTATGAAGATAAATATTGAAAGTTTGAGTAATATCCTCGAAAAATTTCACCTCCTCTTCACCAAAAGGTTCACTTTTGATTAAATTGATAATCCCTTGCATTACCCCCTCAAAAACTAAGGGTAAACAAATATGATAGAACTCTGGATACGAAAAGTTCGAACAACTAATTTCACCCCTTTTAACAAAGCTTTTACCTGTAGTAAAAACCATACAGTTTTTAATTTCTCTCTCCATGCAATCTTTCCATAATTTCTTATTTCCTGAAAGATAAGTACTTTTAACCTCTGTTTTTACTGGTTCTATCTCAAAATAATGAAAAGTTTCAACTCTCTTTAAGAGAAATCTTTCCAGAATTTGAAATAATTGATTTTCATCTTTAGCCAGATTTAATTCATTTACCAAGGAATAGAAAGACTCAAGTTGTATATTTTGCTTTTTTAAGACCTCAACTTCCTGCCATATTTCCTTCATATCTCTGGCATTAATTACAATTATAGTCTCTCCATTAATTTGATAGGCCTGAGCAAGAATTTCTACTGGTATCTGGTTATTATAGGCATCTCTATAAAATCTTTTGCCTCTAATGGTAAGCCCTTTTTTTATCAATAATTCTATATTTCTTTTAATCTCGTCCTCAGAGGCTTCCACAATATCAAAAATGGTTTTGCTTAGGATCTCCCTCTCTTCATAACCTAAAGCCCTTTTGAAGGCTTCATTAGCAAAGATGATTTTTCCCTCTGGATTAATGACAAAAATATAATCAAGAGAATTATTTAAAAAAGATTTTAAAAGCTTAATTTCCTCTTGGTAGGTCTTTTCTCTAATAAAATCATCTGTTCTATCTCTCAATAAAAGCTTAATTTTCCCATAGCGCTCTCCTATTTCAAAGTAGGTTCCTGTCAATTCAAAGAGCCTTCCTTGCCTATCTTTTATATCTTCATTGACTATAGTTTTCTCACGCTTTAGAATACCATAAATCCTATTCCAGTCATCAAAATCAAAAATAGAGTAAACATCTTTCTCTAAAAGAGTCTCTCCAAAATTCTGCTTAGCAAATTCATTCATCCAAGTTAAACGACATTCACTATCACATTCAGAGAATTCCAACACAATCTCTGGTAAAATAGAAATAAATTCTTTTGCCTGTTTAAAAATTGATTCTAAATACTGAGTATAGGTGACAGTAAGATTGTGAACGAAATCTCTTTGGGAGAGGACATTTATAGCCTTTCCATTCTCATCAATTACCACTAAGTGTCTAATAGAGAACTTTTTAAAAAGTCTAATTGCTTCTGTAACGGGGCTTTTCATTGGGATAGTAATTATTTCTTTTAAGGCAATTTCACCTAATTTTTTATTCCAACTTGTATATTCATATTGAACCATGTCTTTCTCAGAGAGAATTCCAACTGGTCTAAAATTTTCATCTAATATTGGTAAAACCCCAATGTTATACCTCATTAATTTTTCTATAGCCTCTGCTATAGTTTCATCCTTTGTAGCATAAATTAATTCTAACTTATTTTCTAAAAAATCTCTTACTCGGGCCTCTCCTTTAAAAATTTCCTCAGAGGAGTGCAAAATTAAATCCTCTTGCGTTATTACTCCTTCTAAATTTCCTTCTTCATCTGTAACAATCAAACGGCGGATAAAGTTTTCAGCCATCAAATTAAAGGCCTGAAAAAGGTTAGCTGAGCTTTTTATTTTAACAAGCTCCTTACTGGCAAGATTAAAGGCTCTGAATTCTAAGGGATATCTCTGATGAAAGGCCCTCAAAACATCCCTTTCAGTGATAATTCCTACTGGTTTACCCTCCTTTAAGAATACAGCAAAGGTCTGATTTTTCCCTCTAAAAAATTTGAGTAATTCTCCAAAACTAATTTCTGGTGAGACCGTTAGATACCTCTTCTTTTGAATGAATTTTTTAATAGGTATCTTCAAAAGATAAAACACAAAAGAGCTCCTTTTAAGTTGCCCTTTGTTAAATTATAATGTTAAAAAGTTACCAAGCAACACTCCTTGCCATTTATTTTTCATGAGTGAAACTTTCAATTCTCAGAGGATGAACCCTCTAAAAGATTTGGGGGAACATAGTGAGGAAGTGGCTTTGGAGTATGAGAAATTGACTGCATTAGGCTCAACCAAAGAGGGCAGGCAATTTTACCACCAGTTTCCCCTTTAAGTAAGGTCCTGACTTTATCATAGCCTACCCAGACCCCACAAGTATAATCTGCGGTAAAGGCTACGAACCAAGCATCTTTATAATCCTGAGTAGTTCCTGTTTTTCCTCCAGCGGGAACTCCCAAAGCAGCGGCACACTTCCCTGTCCCACTTCTTATTACCTCCTGCAAAAATTCATTCATAATACTCATAGTCTCAGGAGAAAATACCTCTTTTGAAGTTGCCTGAGTCCTATATATTTCCCTACCATCGTAGATCTTATCATAGATGGCCTCAATAAATCTTGGAGTCCATTTCTTGCCTAAAGTTGGGAAAACAGTAAAAGCTGCCGTCAATTCCAAAGGTGTTACTTCATAGGTACCTAAGGCAATACTTAGATTGATAGGAGGAGTAAATTTAAAATCTGCCCTTTTAACCAAATCATTCAAATTCTCAAGGCCAAGGATAACTGCAATCCTTACTGCCACCGTATTCCTTGACTGAGCTAAGGCCTGTTTTAAGGAAATAGGCCCTAAATATTTGCCATCATAATTACCAGGACTCCAATCCTTTCCTGCATCTGCTCCTGGAAGCGTAATCGGTTCGTCAGGCAAGATGGAATCTGGTCTGAGTAATCCCTTCTCTAAGGCCTCAGCCCAAATAAAAGGTTTGAAAGCAGAACCTGCCTGTCTTTTCCCTAAAAGGGCCCTATTAAAGGAAGAACTCAGGTAATCTTTTCCCCCTAATAAAAATCTTACACCTCCATCAGCATTACTTATGCACACGGCAGAAATTTCCGGTGGATCTCCTTTATATTGTTTAAGCAGAGTTTTTACCATAGCCTCGGTGCCCTTCTTTTGCCATTCTACATCTAAGGTGGTCACCACTCTAAGGCCACCCCATTCTAATACTTCTTTTGGCAATAGCCTTTCAAGTTCTGCCTTAACCACATCCATAAAATAGGCACTATGGGCTGGAATATTCACATTTCTGGGATTTAATTGTATAGGCCTTGTGGCTAATTGATTTGCAAGCTCATAACTGATAAATCCCACCTCTGCCATTCTCCTCAATACATAATTTCTCCTTGCAAGGGCTGCTTGTGGATTGTTCAATGGACTATATCGAACTGGTCCCGGGGGAAGACCTGCTAAGGTTGCAGCCTCTAAGAGATCAAGTTCCCAGACATGTTTACCAAAATAGGTAAGAGCTGCAGCCTCAACCCCATAGGCACCTTCCCCGAGATAGATATGATTTATGTAGATGTTAAGAATTTCATCTTTGGTAAGGTGCTTTTCCATCTGCCAGGCAAGAATCATCTCCTTAAATTTTCGGGAAAAGGTCCTCTCTGGAGTAAGGAGAAGGGATTTGGCTACCTGTTGGGTTATGGTGCTACCCCCTTGGACTATTTTTCCCGAGATTAGATTTTTAAAAAGGGCCCTTATTAGGCTAAAGAAATCAATCCCTTTATGCTTATAGAAATTAGCATCCTCTGCCGCTAAAAAGGCCTTAACTACATGAGGGGGAATCTTTTGTAAAGGCACATAAATACGCCGCTCCTCACCAAGATAACCTATGACCCTCCCCTGATAATCTACAACTAAAATAGCTTGCTTTGGCTGATAATTCTTTAGTTTAGATATACTGGGAAGACTGATTTTGAGATAAAGGTATAACACTATGGATAAGATCCCCAGAAAAAGGACAAAAACCAGCAAGATCAACCCTATTAATTTTAAAACACTATTCATCACTTTTAATTTTATTTTATTTTAAGGTCTTTTCAATGGACTTTTTAAGCAGCTATATTGAATTTAAAATCTTTAAATTTAAAGAACTCTTCAAGGGATACCATAAGATGTATAAACTATACCTAATATTTGTGACCAGTTCACCACCTCCTGGGTCCTTAACAAATTTTACTTACAACTTACCTTTAAAGCTTTATTTGCCATAACTATGCAGTTAATTTCTGATTTGAAATTTCTTGATCATGATTAGGTTTCTTATCAAATCTTTTATGAATCTCATATAAGATAGTTATTAAAACAGTTAAAAGAACCTCAGAAAATTTGAAATCTATTAATCCCTCATTAAATAGGAGTTTTTGACCAAACACAAAAATATTTATTATGAAAATTAATAATATAACCTTTATTACTGTACTTAAAATAACCGATATGGGTTGCTTT
>Ga0209394_1000443_pt1 | contig 32865 bp, 35 predicted proteins | sample JNZ201metaG_FD_184122 | JGI IMG/M metagenome (GOLD analysis project Ga0209394, IMG submission 184122) | Hot spring microbial communities from Jinze hot spring, China to study Microbial Dark Matter (Phase II) - JNZ 20120812A (SPAdes) (version 3) ...
GTTTAGGATTTCGGGAGGCTTCTCACCGCATGGTATGTCCTTCCACAGATTCATACGAGACGCCCTAAGCCAAACCATTCACCATTCTATTTAATTTTTCCGTTCTTTTCTATACCTTCTTTTTAAATTGCCGTTGGTTTTGCCCTATGCCATGATTGGAATTTTCATTGTGGCGGCAATCACACACCTTGTTGCAAAACCCGTGAAAGGTTTAGGAATAGTTACGCCCGCCTTTATTCCGCCCTTAACAGCAGCCTTTGTGGCTTATCTTTTGCCCTCAGGTGCACCAGCAGTCATAGCTTATACTTCTGGGGTGCTTGGCACATTGATAGGTGCAGACTTAACCAACCTTCATGCCATTCCTAGGCTTGGAGCTAGAATAGCAAGCATAGGTGGGGCCGGAACCTTCGACGGCGTTTTCCTAAGCGGAATAATAGCCGCCCTTCTCGTCTAGACGGCTATTCCTCCCTTAAAGGTCGCCTTTTAACTTCGAACTTTTCCACGCCATATTTTGCGTAAAGCTCCTTCCTCAAGGCTTCCAGCATCTCGATTTTTCTCCCAGCGAACTCCGCCGCCGTAACAACTTTCACACCATGCCTTTGAGCTTCCTCATAGACAGGCTTTACCCGCATTTTATAGTTTAAGTCGCGTAGGAAATGATGATCCAAAACCAGCGTGTGCAATCCTCCCTCTTTGATGGCTCTGATTAGGTTGGCGTTAGATGCTTCCAGGCTTTGGAAGGAGTAGCGGTATCCAAGCATGTATGTCATTGGCCCATCCACGAAGAGCACGTTGGGCTTTTGCTCCAAGATAAAAGCGATCTGGTCTCCAAGTGAGGGGCCCTCCACGTCGGATGTGTGAAGAAATTTTTCGCCGCCACATGTTATACAGGTTTCCGTTACATAGCCAAGTTTTGGGTTTGTGCCGTGGCAAACCGCCCTCGAAAAGGTTATGGTGGTTTCGCCAAGCTGAAAGCTTTTTCCGTCTGCAATCTCCAGCTTGCTTGGTAAGCCTTTTATGGCTTCGAGAAAATAGGCGGCGCGACCTTTCTGGCTCAAGTTAATGTTCTGAGTTGGATGTTTGATAAAGACCGTTTTGCCACGGTAAAGCTCCGGATAGTCTGGGTCGTGGTGGTCGTAGTGGTAATGTGTAACGACAAGCACGTCGGATTCTTCAGCATACTGTTTTATAACCTCCCATGTTTCGTCAAGTCTCTGCCACTCAAGGGGGTGTGGCTCCAAACCATAACGCAACGGCGCCAAAGAAACACCGGGATCTATTAGAATTTTCAAGTTATCTGTTTCTACAAAAGTCGCCATGGAACGCACGCCAAAACTATCAAAACCTAATGGGACGATTCTCTTAATCATGACGGGTTTTCCTCCCTAAAATAGGCTTCAAGCCCCCTTGTTTCCGCCCTCTTCAGGATTTCGGCACACTTTTTCGGGTTTAAAGCCTTGAATTCGAGCCCCAATGTTTCCAGCAGCCTCTGCGTGTCTTTAGCTATGTTTGGCGCCACGAGGATCCCGCGCACTTCACGGTTTGTGCGGGTTTTAACAGCCCAAATGTATTTGGCAAGCTGCAAGACTGCCTCTTTCCCGGCTGTTCTGCGTTTAATCTCCACAACCACGAGCCGCCCATTTTTGTCTATGCCGTAAACGTCCACGAAGCCCGGCTCCACCTTCTTCTCGAAGCTTATGGGCTTAAAGTCCTCTTCTAAAAGCGAGGGCTCAGCGAGGATGGCTTTCTGCATGTCCTCTTCGCTGGCGTATAGGGCGAATTCACCTGTATCCCTTAGGTTCAGGGCTGAAGCCATGTAGACTTTGTCAAAGAAGACTTGAACAGTTTCAGGAGGCTTCTGCCTAACAGCGTGAATCTCCAAGACCTTGTTGCTTGTCTTTGTGTGGAATATGCAGCCGGGCGGTTGCCAGTTGACGGGCTCATAGCCTACGGAACGGTGGACAAGAAGCGACCCATCCTCCTTTATGATGAGGACGCGTTCGCCCGGCTCAAGTTTTGAGGAGGCTCTCCCATGGTAGTGAACCCAGCAGTTCCCAATTACAAGCAGCATTTTGCGTTGGGATAGGGCTTCCCTAACAATCTTCTCTGCTTCTTCAATGTTTGGGTTAACTGAAACCACTAGGGGCTTGGAGTTTGACAATTCCACGTCAAACAATTTTAGAGGCTTTTGCTAGATAAGAGTTCTGAAGATCCGCATGGACGGTTGGAGCCAGAAACGCAGTATCATGCGACGCTATAATGTAACGGCGAAATCTTATGATGAACTGTATGCTGCTGAGCAGAAGATGAAGATTGAGGCTGCCCTTGAAAAGGTTAGGGTGAACGGCGACAGCTTAGTCCTGGACTGCGGTTGTGGAACGGGTTTGCTGTTTGAGTATGTGGCAGATAAAGCCCAAGCAGTTGTGGGGTTAGACTTTTCTAGGGGCGTTTTAGATGGGGCTAAGAAGCGGGCTAAAAAGTTCCGTAATGTGCATCTGGTTTTGGCTGATGCGGACTATACACCCTTCAAAAGTCATGTTTTCAGCCACGTTTTCGCTGTGACTTTGCTTCAGAACATGCCGAATCCGGAGGAAACCCTTGCTGAGCTTAGGAGGGTTTCACGTGAAAATGCTGTCATGGTGATTACCGGTTTGAAGAAGAAATTTTCCATGGAATCTTTTGAGGACTTATTGCGTAAGCTTAAGTTAAACATAGTTGAAATTGTGGGCAGGGACGAAGCGCTCAAATGTTATGTAGCCGTCTGCATGAGGGGTTAAACATTAAAACTGGCGTGGGCGCCTACCTAAACTATATATGAAGGTGGAATAAGTAGGCTATAATCTCCGTGATGCTTAAGCCTAGTCTCTGGTGGTGCGTTTGCCTCTAAAAACCTTGAAGAGGGAGAACGCGGAAACCCTAACGTTGGAGTGGATTTTACACGTAAAAAATTATCGGCTGACCCTTAACCGGAAGCTCTGTGTTGGATGTGAAATCTGCAGTCTCGCATGTCCAAAGGAAGCCATAAAACTTGTGAAGCAACCCAAAGGCGTGGATGGCAAAGCTCAGAGAGCGAGGGTTGACATAACCCTTGAAAAATGCAATTTCTGTGGAGTATGTGATGTCCTCTGCCCCTATGGCGCCATAAAAGTGACTGTCAACGGGGAACACTTGCTAAATGTTGTGGAGAAGGGAAGCTTTCCAACTCTTATCCGCGACATCCAAGTGAACGCTGCCAAATGCCCTGTGGGATGTGTGGAATGCGAGAAAGCTTGCCCGCTAAACCTTATCAAGGTGTCATGGCAAACACCGGACGGCAAAACCATCATTGACATCGGTAGTTTATCCGAGAGGGAACGTGGGGGATTGAAAGTTAACGTAGAAGTGGATAGGGAGAAGTGTCCATGCTGTCGAGTTTGCGAGTTCAAATGTCCTGAAGGATTACTCCGTGTACGCAAAGCCTTCTATGGTGTGATTCGCATTCACCAGGAAAAGTGTCCAGAAGGCTGTAGGGACTGCTTGGATGTTTGCCCGATAACCGGGGCGCTTTACCTCTCCGAAAGCGACAAGAAGGTATATGTGAATGAAGCTTTCTGCGTTTATTGCGGAGCATGTAAAATTGTTTGCCCTGTGAGTGGGGCTATTGAATTGATGAGAACGAAGATTATGCATACGCCTGTCCGCTCTGGGGCTTGGAACAAAGCCTTGGAGCGCTTAACATCCCCCCTTGAAATGACGAAGGAGTTGAAGGCTAGGGGACTTCGGAGGGCTTTAGATTCTGTGGAGCGAAGGTTCGGTTGGAGGGTGCCATGAAAATGGCGGAGAAAAGTGAAAATCAAACCCAGCAGAAGCCCGAAGAGCTTCGCATAGGCGTTTTTATTTGCCACTGCGGCTTGAACATTGCCGGTGTATTGGACATTAAAGAGCTTGTTGAGTTTGCCAAAACACTTCCAGATGTTGTTTTCGTGAAGGACAACCGCTATACATGCGCTGACCCGGGGCAGGAGGAGATTCGCAAAGCCATTAAGGAGCATAGGCTTAACCGTGTTGTGGTGGCTGCTTGTTCGCCGCGCATGCATGAGGTGACTTTTAGGCGGACTGTTTCGGAGGCTGGTTTAAATCCCTACCTGTTTGAGATGGCGAACATCCGCGAGTTCTCTTCATGGTGTCATCCCAGCACGCCGAAGGAAGCCACGGAAAAAGCTAAAGATCTCATCAAGATGGCTGTTGCGAAGGCTAGGCTGCTCATGCCACTGCAAACCATTGAAGTGCCCGTCACCAACAAGGCGCTGGTTATCGGCGGAGGCATAGCTGGCATAAACGCGGCTTTAGACTTGGCTGAAATGGGCTTCAAGGTCTACCTCCTAGAAAAGAGCGAAAGCATAGGCGGGCACATGGCGCAGTTGGACAAAACATTTCCAACATTAGACTGTTCCATATGCATTGAAGGTCCAAGGATGGTGGATGTGGGGCGGCATCCCAACATCGAAATCATTTCATATGCCGATTTACTCAGCGTTAGCGGCTTCATAGGCAACTTTAAGGTTCGCATCAGGAAGAACCCACGCTACGTTATTGCCGAAAAATGCACTGGCTGCGGCGAATGCAAGGACGTCTGCCCCATAGAGTATCCAAATGAGTGGGATATGGGGCTTGGCACTAGAAAGGCTATATCCGTGCCCTTTGACCAGGCTGTGCCCCTTGTTTACACGATTAACCGCGACTACTGCATCGAATGTTATAAGTGTGTGGATGCGTGTGGCGCTAGGCAAGCCATAAACTTTGACCAGAAGCCCGAGGAAATAGAGCTTGAGGTGGGCGCCATAATTGTGGCAACCGGCTACGACATTTACCTGCCCTACGACAACCCGCTATATGGCTATGGAAAATATGCAAACGTTATAACCTCCCTAGAATTTGAGAGGCTTATTTTAGCGGCTGGTCCAACGGGCGGAAAGGTTGTGCGAGCCTCCGACGGACAGAAGCCCCACAGTGTGGCGTTCATTCAATGCGTTGGCTCCCGGGACACCAACAAGTATCCATACTGCTCAAACTTCTGCTGTATGTACACTCTTAAGCATGTCGTCCAGCTTAAGGAGAAGTACAAGGAGGACATTGAGGTCTACGTTTTCTACATGGACATGCGCACCAACTTCAAGGGCTTTGAAGAGTTTTACCAGCGTGCCCGCGAGCTTGGCGTAAACTTCATTCGCGGCAGAGTTAGCCGCATATTCGAGGATCCGAAAACAAAGAACCTGATAATCCATGCGGAAGACGCGAATTTAGGCATGCCCATTGAAGTGGAGGCGGAAATGGTTGTTTTGGCGACAGCTGCCATTCCCAAGAAGGGCAGCGATGAAATAGCCCGCATCCTAAACTTGACGCGTGGCGCGGACGGCTTCTTTATGGAGAGCCACCCGAAGCTCAAGCCTCTAGACTCGCCGACGGACGGCATATTCTTGGCTGGGGCATGCCAGGGACCTAAGGACATTCCCTATAGTGTTTCGCAAGGCTGTGGTGCAGCAGCTAGAGCCGCCACCATCCTCTCAAAGAAGACTTGGAAGATTGAACCTATTATCGCTGTTGTGGATGCAAGCCGATGCAGAAACGTCACGGCGAAATGCGGCATTTGTGCTGAGCGTTGTCCTTACGGCGCCATAAAAATCGAGGAGAAGAAGCCAGCCCAGGTAATCACTGCCATGTGCCATGGCTGCGGTACATGCGCCGCCGAATGCCCAGCCGACGCAATCCAGCAAATGCACTTCACCGACGCGCAGATACTGGCGCAGCTCCGCGCAGCCTTAGAGAAAGACCCAGAAGACAAGATTCTGGCTTTCCTCTGCAATTGGTGCAGCTATGCAGGCGCCGACCTAGCTGGAACAAGCCGCTTCGAGTATCCGCCCACCATCCGCCCAATCCGCGTCATGTGCTCCGGCAGGGTGGACCGCGACTTCGTCCTAGAAGCGTTCAGGCTTGGAGCTGGCATGGTGCTTGTGGCGGCATGCCACCTACCCTACGACTGCCACTACATCAGCGGAAACTGGAAAATGAAAGCCCGCATGGACGCCCTAGCGCCAATGCTCCACAAGCTAGGCTTAAGCCCAGAACGCTTCCGCGTAGAATACATCTCAGCGGCGGAAGGCGTAAAATTTGCAGAGCTAATCCGCGAAATGACGGAACAAATGCGAGCCCTAGGAAAAGAACGCATAAAAGCAGAAAATGAAAAGCTCCGTCCCATCCTAGAAAACATGCTCAAACGCAAAGAAAAACGCTAAACCACTGCCGTCTGCTATTTAGCTTTCTGCTTATGATGCTTGCAATAATCTCGTATTATACGTTCTACCCCATCTAAAGTTCTCGCTCTATCTATTTTTTCCGGTATTTCTCATCTGAATAAACATCAACTGGAACATCAAAATGATACCCGTAAATATTACCGTAAGTTTTAGTCTCTTTCTTTTTGGTTACCATTACAGGACTAGGAGCGGTCTTAATTTCCCTTTCCATAGCGGATGCAAGCAACGCCATTTTAGTCTGATAGCTTCCTAAGGGGGTTCTAGGAGGAGCAGGGCAATTGTGGTTTTCAGGAAGCCTATGCTTCAGGCAAAAAGTAACGTTCACAGAATTTACATTTAAAAGGGAAGTCTATTTCTTCGCCACATCGCTCACATTTATGCATAAGCTCTTATGTTAAATTACTCCATGGTGCTCTTGTAAGTTTTATGTTCCCTTTCCCATATTTTCTAATTTCATTCTTAACCCAGTAATAGAGGGCGCCTAGAGCTAGGGTTGCTGTTCCTGTTATCCATGCCTCTGGTTTTATTGGTAGTGTTGTTGTTAGGAATGTTAGGCATGTGGCCGCTCCAAGAGCAGAAAGGGCTTTTGGATAGTATCTCTTGTGGTTTTTTATTTTTAGGGCTGCAATGTTGGCTAGTGTGTAGTAGAATAGTAGGGCGAAGGTGCTTACTGCTACAACTCTTGTTAAATCCACGAATAAAACCAGCATGGTCATGGCGGCTCCAGTGATCCAGACCGCATAGTGGGGCGTGTTGAAGGCGGGGTGAAGCCTACTAAGGCTCTGGGGCAAGTCGCGTCTCCTAGCCATGGCATACATCACCCTCGAAACGCCCAGTATGGCGGTTAATAAGACACTAGCAGTGGCGATTAATCCGCCCGCAGACACGGTGTAGGCTGCCAAAGCGTTGCCCGTAGCTTTTATGGCTTCTGTTAAGGGCGAATTTGACCCAGCAAGCCTAGACGCGCCCACAAGTCCCACGGCTACAATACCCACAAGCACGTAAACCGCCGTGGAGATTAAAAGAGACAACAGAATCGCCCTTGGCACGTTTTTCTTCGCGTCTTTAACTTCTTCGGCGACGACTGCCACTCGGGCAAAGCCGCCGTAAGCAAAGAAAATGTAGAAGGCTGCATATAAAACTCCAAGCTGGAAAGGATTGAACCCCGCGAAGTTTGAAAGTTCTATGTGAAAGGCTCCGTAAACAGCGAAAAACCCCAGAATGCCAAGTTTAGCCGCCACAAGAATGTTATTCAATAGGGCGGACTGGCGGATCCCCACAAAATTGAGCACCGTGAAGACTAGGCAAAGCAGTGCAGCAGTCCAGCTTGGCGGAAAAACCGGAAACAACGCGTGCAAATAGCTGGCGAAACCCAAGGCTACCGCTGCGCCCGCAAACGTGTTAGAGATCATCCACATCCAACCCGTCAGGAAGCCAGCCAAAGGCGAAATCAGTTGGTAGGCATACTCGTAAATGCTGCCCTCCAATGGCTGCCAAGCCGTTAACTCACAGAAGCTTAAAGCCGTAAAAACCGAAACCAAAGCCGCCAGAACCATGGAAACAGCCAAAGCCGAACCCGCATAGCCGGCGGCAATCCCAACCACAACATAGATGCCAGCCCCTATCACGGCGCCAACACTTATAGCAGTGGCATCCCACAAACCCAGAGAGGGCTTAAGTGCGACACGCTGTTGAGGAACCTTTTCATCAATCAAGCTTTCACCATCTTTTCGCCAATAACTCACAAATTAAAAACGAAGGTTTCCTTATAACTTCCCTCTAGACCCCATGGAATTGCAACATGCTCCGTAAACCCACCCTCATTTAGAATGCGGCTGAAACATTGGTTTAACGGCTCCCTCCTAGAACAGTAGACCACCTCGCCCTTGTCGTTTTTCCAGACATGCAGCCCCCTTGTCTTCCCCTTATGAATGATATGCAAAAGCAACAGTTGCCCATTAACTTGGAGGAGGCTTATGGTGTTGGATCCCTCTATGGCTGAGGAAAGCCTTTCTAATGCTAAGCTATGGTTTTTCTCGACGGCCAGTAGCTCCTCAAAAAGGTGGGGTATAACCTCCGAATCTATAAGTGTGGCTTTCCCCTCAGACTCGAAAAAGTGTCCGCTTCCAAGCCCTCCTCTGATAGCCTTATAATTGGCTACATAACCATTATGCGCCGAAACAATCACAGGCTTGGAAAAACAACACGCCACATAGGGCTGGGCTGTCTCCCTAAAGTGGGCTGTATCCATAAACTCTGGACTCGGCAAACGTACATGCCCAACAAAAATCGAAGCCTGTTTTATCCTACAAACCCTCGACAGGTACTCGGCTGGAGAACCATTAACCCGCCCAACCTTCTCCAACAAAACATCACCAGAATCTGTAATGATGGCTACTCCGGCACCATACCCGCCAACGGGTTTTCTCTCACCCGAATACTGATGCCTCTCAAGCCTTTGCAAAACTCCAAAGACAACATCCATTTCAACGGGCTGATTCAACACAAAACCGAAAATACCACACAAGCTCTCTCGCCCTTATCCAGAAATTGCCTTGTAAAACATAAATAATTTCACATACGCTAATTCTATTGGACGATGAAGAAATCGAGGTACGCTGAATGGTGATTGGTTTTTCCGCTTCTGAGTCCACTTAAAAAGGGGCTACGCTATGAAACCTTTGTCGAGAAGAAGGTAAAAAGGTGGATGGCTTAAGTTTCCGATGGTCCAGTGACATACGCCCATATGCTGACTAGGACTAGGGTTAGGAAGGCGCCTGCAATCCCTGAGAGCATGTACCTCGTTATTACGCCCAGCGATGGAAGCAATGCAATCAGTGCTGGGATCACGTAGGTGGCTGTTATGTCGGCTATTATGCCTGCGAAGAATCCTAGAAGCCCAACGAAGAGGAAAACCTTTAACCTTTCACCCATTAGTTCCACCTAGCCTAAACTTGGTTTATAAGCCTCTTTTTAGTCTAACTTACAAGTTTCTGTCTATTCCGGCGAAAACAGCAAGGAGTTCTTTTCACTGGAAAATTAAAGCTCAAAAAGGTTTGAGTTCCCACGTATATCTCTACGTATATACGTGGATATTTTTGGCATATTAACAACGTATAAGATTGATGCAAGCCCCTATGCCCCTTTTGGAGGAATCCAAATTGTCAGAAAGGTTTAGTAAACGATGGGATGAGAGACGCGATGAGCAACCACTGACAGAACGCATAAAGGAAGCTGTTAGGCCGCCGGGCCCATTGAAGCCAAGGCTTGACATGGCTATCCGCCGCATAGAACTCCAGATCCAGAAGCTGGATCAGGCCAGTGAGAGGTTTAGCCAGAGAGACAAGTCCATATTTGCTAGAATCGTTGACGCCTATACAAAGCATGACATGGCGCGGGCCAACGTTTTTGCCAACGAACTCGCCGAAATAAGGAAAATGGAAAAGATGATAATGCAGGCTAGACTTGCCCTTGAACAAATTGTCTTAAGGTTACGAACTGTATCAGAGCTTGGAGATGTTGTTTCAACTCTCGGTCCAGCGGTCAGCGTGCTCAGAGCCGTAAAAACTGGAATGGCTAACATTTTCCCAGAAGCCGAGAGGGAGCTGGGGCTTATAGGCAACTTGCTCAGCGGAATAATAGTGGAAGCTGGGCAAAGCACAGGATTATCCATAAACTTTGAGGCAGCCAATGAGGACGCCCAGAAAATCCTCACAGAGGCAGCTGCTGTTGCCGAACAGAGGATCAAGGAGAAGTTCCCAGAGCTTCCAGCAGGGATACCGCAAATGCCTCTGCCAGAGAAATCCTCAACAGAAACATCCTAGCATAATGGAGGAATGCCTATGGCCCATGACTCCAATATTTTTTTATCCCTTGGGAAACCAGTCAGAGATGAGTACGGACGCTTAATTGGAGAAGTTGTCTCCTTCGCTGTAAAGCCAAACGGCGAAGTTGAACATGTCTATCTGAGACGAAGCGACGGAAACTTCGCCAAGTACCCAGCTGCAAATATAACCTTCAATGGCTCAGATGTCATATACATTTCCAACATAAAAACTGAAACAAACATATTTTGCAATCAAATCCCGCTGCTGTGGCGTAAAGATCAGGCCCTAAAAGAGCTTTACGAGAAAAAGAAGATATCGCCAGAGGTCTACGAAGACCTGCACAACAGCTTTGAAGGCGCCCTAAACCAGCTGAAAACAGAAGCCCAAGCTCTCCTGGAAAGAATCGATAGGGAGATTGAAAGATGCAACAAAGAGATCAAGGAGCTTAACTACGCCCTAGTCCATTTGGAAGTGGAGCATGAAATAGGAGAGATAGACGAGCCCTCTTATCACACCGCATTTGTATCCCTTCAAGAATGCCTAAAGCGGGTTAGCCTGGAGAAGACAGACCTTGAAGGTTTAAGGAGCAAGCTCTCCAACATCCTCTTGGGCGAAACTGTCTCGGCAAAAGAAACCATTGAAGCTCCGACTCCTGTCCCCACAAGCCTTCCAGAGCCCCCTGTCATAGTTTACGTGAAGGAAGCGGGCGAATCAAGCCTCTAAATTTTGAAGAGCGTAGCGGGCGGAGGGAGCTGAAATCAAAAACCCTTTCGCGTCACCCCCTCCACCACTACGGGAAGTAATCACGCAATCAGTGTATAAGCTCAGAATTCAACAGCAGAAAGTTGTTCAGGCATCATTAAGGCTCAAGGAAAGGGACAAAATTCTCTTTCAGACCTGTGTAAACGCCTTAAGGGCTAACAACCGTGAAAGGGCCGCTATATGTGCCAACGAGCTGGCTGAAGTCCGCAAACTGATAAACTTTCTACAGCAGGTGGAGCTCGCCCTTGAAAGGGTTATCCTCCGCCTCGAAACGGTTAGGGAGCTAAGCGACATAATCATAGATTTAAAACCCGTCCTAAGAACCCTCAAGAGCGTTTCAAGACAGCTTTCCGAAATACTACCCGAAGTCTCCTCCGAGATAAATGAAATCAACAATGTTATAGGCGAAACAATCTATTCAACAAAGATATCCTCCGACGAAGTCATAATCCCCGTGGACAAGGTTACACCCGCCGGAGAGCAAATACTAAACGAGGTTACAAGTTTCCTCGAAAGCAAAATTGCGGAGAGGCTTCCCGAACCGCCTGCTACGCAGGAAACACCCCAGATTGAACAGGCTAGAGCTGAAATCAAACAAATGGTGGCTTTGGCCGCCTCCTGCTCTCAGACGGTTGGCGGCGAAACCGTTGAGGGAGATGGTTGCCGCTCTGAAAACCTAATCTCCTTTAGGAAGGCTGAGATTCAGGAGATCAGCCTTAGGGTTGGAAAGCCCTCGCTTGAAGAGGCTCTGCTGGAGTATGTCAGGCGGAGCGGCGGCGAAATAGATTTGATCCGCTGCTCCCACGACTTGGGCGCCTCTTATGAAGAAGTTGAGAAGGCCCTGCAGAGTTTGGGGGCTAAGGGTAAAGTGAAGATTGAGGTTAGAAGGTGAGCTGCCATGGAAGCCTCCCAGGAACTTGAAAGGGCGGCCACCAACTATGCCCTAGAGGCTGTTCGCCTTGACAAGCAAGGCGCCAAGGGCATGGCTATAACCATGTATCAGAAGGCTATAGAAACGCTGTTGAAGCTTGTCCAACTCTACCCAGACTACAGCCTAAACAAGGTTTACATTCAAAGGGCCATCGCCTACCAGGAAAGAATTAAAGTGCTGCAGGGAGCTGTTGCTCCTGTAGAGCCGCAGGCGGAACCTAAAGGCGTTGAGGGTGCCAAACAGGGTGAAGCCAAAAAGGCAAGCTATGAAGACCTAATCATAAAGGAGAAGCCGAACGTCCGCTGGGATGAAGTTATAGGCTTAGATGCTGCAAAAAGGGCAATCAAGGAGGCAATAATCTACCCGGTTCAGAGGCCAGACCTATTTCCTCTGGGCTGGCCTAGGGGTATACTCCTTTTCGGCCCACCGGGCTGTGGGAAAACCCTATTGGCAGCCGCGGCTGCCACGGAGATTGACGCCGTTTTCATTTCTGTGGACGCGGCTTCTATAATGTCTAAGTGGCTGGGTGAGGCGGAGCAGAATGTTGCTAGGCTTTTCGAGTCTGCACGGAAATATGCTTTAGAAGACAAGAAGCCAGCCATCATTTTCATTGATGAGCTGGATTCCCTCATGGGGAAGCATTCCAACGAGGTTGGCGGTGAAGTTCGAGTGCGAAACCAGTTCTTGAAGGAGATGGACGGCATAATTGATAAGGGCAAGAACCTCCACGTCTATGTTATCGGTGCCACTAACAAGCCATGGGACTTAGACTGGCCATTCATTCGACGTTTCCAAAAGCGAATCCTCGTGCCACTGCCGGATTTCCATGCCCGCTTAATGATGTTTAAGCATTACACGAGCCACTTAACTCTAGCACCGGACGTAGATTTACATGAGTTGGCAAGGCTTTCTGAGGGCTTCTCCGGGAGCGACATAAAAGATGTCTGCCAGGCAGCTCACCTAAAGGTTATAGGGGAGTTCTTCGAGTCTGGACAAGCCGCCAACAAGCTTGCCAAGCCGAGACCCTTAACGATGAATGATTTTAGGCAAATCTTGGAAGAGCGGAAGCCCAGTGTCTCCCTTGACATGCTTGCCCTCTATAACCGTTGGTTCGAAGCCTTCAAAGCCCTCTAGGGGCGTCCATGGTGGAGAGGCTTGGAGAAATCCGGCTTTTCTTTTTTGGCAAGCTCTCCTTTCTCCCCTTCTCCCCCTACGGAAATCTCCAAGCCCCACAATATGGGCTGCCCCAGTTGGAGGGCAACTTAGCCTAAACTTTCCCTCTTTTTCTCATGAAATCCTCAACTAAGTCTGCAAGTTTGTCGCCGTTTTCCAAAATGTATATGTAAGGCGCATCTAGCGGCACCTTGTCCATTTGTTGAAGCCCTGCAAAAGCCATAATAGGCTTGAAGGTTTTCGAGGCTTCAAGGGCTTCCTCAACCGTTTTCACGGTAACAATTTTCGGGACATCCATGTTTTCTCCCAAAAGTTTCCTGAATCCCTCAATTATGATTACATCGTTTTCCAGACACTTCTCCATGATCTCTCCTAGAGTTAGCTCATCCGTTTTCCTCTTCTCCATTGTGGCTATTTCTGTCGGTGATATGGCCACAACTGTTTTGGCACCCGCCTTTGCAAAACGCCAAGTGTCCTTGCCCTCCGCGTCTATCGTGAAGCCTCTTTCTGGAATGTGTTTTACAGCCGCCACCCTGTAGCCCCTCTTGGTTAATTCCAGCGTCAAAATTTCTATAACCCTTGTTTTTCCAGATTTTTTGCTTCCGATGACGGCTATGACCGGAGGTTTGCGGGTCTTCATTCCTTCATCTCTTCATCAAATATCCTCTTGAGGTTTTCCTTGTCCACGTGGAGTTTCTCCGAGAGGTTTTTAACCCACTTAATGTAGCTTCTGAAAATGTTTTGAAGTATTTCAGCTTTCTCCCCGTCGGAGAGCTCCTTTTCTTCGGCTATCAGGAGGGCAAACCACTTGCCAACATCCGATAGCCTATAGGCTTTAACCCAAACCCTCCGCCTCTCATGTTCGGTTTTCTCCATGACTTCTGTTAAGACGCCAAGCTCCGTCAATGTTTTAAGGTTTTCAATTATCGTCTTGTTGGAGTAGGCAAGCCTCTTAACGAGGTCTTTCTGGTAAATTTTGTTGGCTACCCCATGCTTTAGAAAGAACCTTAAAATTTCAAGAGAAGCCTTAGACCCAAAAATAGCGCTTAAAATTTTATCCTTCTGTTCTGCTGGAAGAAAAACGACATAGGGATGAAGCTCTTTGGGAAGGCTCAAACCGACACCCTTTTTCAAACCCTCTTAGAGCCGGGTCTAATATTTTGTTTTTGCGTCGTTAGACTTTTAAACAGCCAACCAAAAGTCTATCGAGGTGTCCCAAACGATTGAATGGAAACCCCTAGACGGCGACACTTTCATAACACAGGAAGGTTTCATCCTAAACGTTTTCGGATATGAGCATCCAAAGGATCGCGTATTCGCCTTCTTAAAATACATTCCATCCCACTTCAGAGAGCTCTTTAAGATTCGCCTGCTAGAGAGAACCTGGCGTTTCGGCGAGCTGGAGCTTTTCCGGGCTGAAAAACTCTACACGGCCAAAAATTATCAGATTTTTCTCCAGGTTTTTAGAAGAAGTTTTCCTGAATACGTTTACTTTTGTCCTTTTAGGCGAAAAGAGGTTGTTAGTGCTCCTCTCGATCGCATTGTTGAGGTTTTTGTTCCGAGGGAACGTCTAAAAGCCCTAATGGAGGCTGAGAGAAGAGATGAGTTGCAGGAGCTTGCCTTGGAATTTGTTCGGCTTGTTTCAGACGAGGCTAAAGTGCCACTGGAGGATTTTGGGGTTCACGGCTCCATAGCCTTAAACATGCATTCAGCCGAATCTGACATAGACATCGTTGTCTATGGAAGCCAAAACTTCCGCCGTGTTGAAGCCGCCGTCGAAAAACTTGTCCAAGAAGGCATCTTAACCTACATTTTCAACAACCGTTTGGATGCTGCTAGGCGATTTAAAGGGCGCTTCAAAAACAAGGTTTTCATGTACAACGCTGTCCGCAAGCCAGAGGAAGTTAACGTCAATTACGGTGAACGCCAATACACGCCTCTAGCTCCCGTCAAGTTTAGATGCGTGGTCAAGGATGATAGTGAAGCCATGTTCCGCCCAGCCATATACAGAATCGAAGGCTACAAGCCGCTTAGTGACTTGCCGCTTCCCAAAGATATGATTCCAGACACCGTTGTCTCCATGATTGGATGCTACAGAAACGTTGCAAAAAAAGGGCAGCTGATAGAGGTCTCCGGAATACTTGAACGTGTAGAAAACACCGTAACAGGAAAAATCACATATCAAGTTGTCGTCGGTTCTGCGGAAAGCGAGGAAGAATACATTTGGCCAGTTCAGACAACCTAAAGCTCAGAGACCGCGACGCTATAGTCACGCGGGAAAGCTTAATCTTTCGGGTTTTTGGCTACACCCATCCACCAGAAGGCTATATCTGCGACCTAGAATACGCACCCCAGATCCTATTTCAGTCAGCTAATCCAAAAGCTTACAGAACCAATGGCAAACATGTTTTCTACAAGTTTTATGAAGATGAAGGTTGGCGCTTCATCAGTAAGCATTTTCCACGGTACATGATTCTCCACAAGCCCCTCGGCAGAAAAGTCGTGGGTGTCCATAAAGAGGACATCGCAGAAATCCGCAGGCCAGAGCAGGCCCTAAAAAGGATATTGGAAACAAAACCGAAGGATGAACTGCTCAAAGCCGTGGAGAAAGTTCTAGAAGCAACAGTGCTCTTCCTTGGACTCAAAATAGACCATTTCGGGGTTTTCGGCTCACTTCTCCACGGTTTTTACCATCCGAAATTCTCAGACATAGACCTAATAGTCTACGGCAGAGAAAACCTGGAAAAAATTCGCAATCTCCTCCAAGAACTGTACAAAGATGGCTGTTCAGCCTTCTCCAATGAATTTGCCGACGCTTCGCCCATTCAAGGGAAGGTTTGGCGCTACAAGAACCTAACGCCACAAGAGTTTGTTTGGCATCAAAGGCGCAAACTGATATACGGAGTTTACCGCGACGAGACGTCCGGACGCACCATAAAAGTTGAATTTGAACCGGTGAAAAGCTGGAACGAAATTCGGGAGGACTATGGCGAAATTGAGAGGATCACGTGGATAGGCTGGATTAAAGCCATCCTAGAAGTAAGAGATGACTCAGAGGCTCCATACATGCCCTCAGTCTATCAAGTTGAGCCACTGCAAATCCTTGAGGGACCGCGCGTTAACGACTTGGGAATGATTGTTTCCTACCTTGAAGAGTTTAGGATGCAAGCGTGGAGGGACGAAATAATCTACGTGGAGGGGAACCTCGAAAAAGTTGAAACATCCAACGGCAGCTTCTGCCAGATAACTTTAACCTATGGACCCCGCTACTACGAGCAGGTTTTGAAGGTTATGAAGCCAATTGAAATCTAGTGTTTCAAAATCATATAGTCCTCAGGTCTGTTTCCAAGAATCAGCCTAAAATATTCGGAGCCACTCCTATTGTCCATTACGTGTTCAATTTTGCCCTGTGCCACAATAGTTTCGCCTTTTCTGGCTTGTTCGCAGAACCTCCCACGAAAGGACACGATTTCCTTTATTGGCTGGAGTTTTGGGCCTTCAATAACCTTAACGTTCTCGATTTTGTAGGTGCATGGTGTGAAAATAGCCTCCAAATCGTCCACCACGTCGGCCTCAATCTTTGCATAGCCACAGTTTCTGTAATGGATGCCGCCATATCTTTCACCTATTTCGTTGAAGTCCTTCACGAAACGGATGAAGTAGTCCCTTTCCCCGAATTTGCCTTGCAAAAGTTTCCGCGATTCGGTTTTAACAAAGTCCTCGAAGCTCATAATAGTGTCTTTCAAACGGAAATCGAAAAGCCTCCGCAGATCAGCTGGAGAGTAAGGCTTTAATGGACAAGAATTATCCTCAAATAAGGCTTCAATTGCATGATAAACTCTCCAACAATTCTTAGATCCGTAGACAACTAAGTCAATGTCCGAGCTTGTAGTGTGCAATCCAACCATAACAGAGCCTGAAGCCCCAATAGCGTTCCATGGAATGGATGCCGAGGACTTAAGCAGACTGGCCACCTCAACAATTATGCGTTCCAAGGCGTCCGGATTGCGGGTTTTTCGAAGGCGTCTAAGCGTTTCAATAGGCTTGTAGTGCTTTTTAATGTGGCTTATTGGGACTTCACATAAAACTTCGTCGAAAATAGGATCGTAAACAAGGTATTCAGACGCGTTTTCCCTAAGCCATTCATATCGCTTAGAAAGAGAGTAAACCTTATCGTATAGGTGTTTTCCGCTTCGTCTTTCACCCGCTCTGCTTGGATAATATCTTATGAAGGCTATAACCCTATCTAGGGGATGAACCAAGCCTTTAACGTCGAATATTAGGCCTTGCCATGTTTCTATGAAATCTCCTTCGCGGAACTTTTTCTCCATCGAGCTTAGATGGTTTCCTTGCGTGTATTTATTGCTTCTTGAAGATGAGGCCTGCCTTGTATAGTCCGGAGATTAGGCCGACCCCAACTATCGTCGCCACAACAGTCATTAGTACTCTTTCAATGGCTGAGATGGAACCATGTACATGAATAGGGATGGTATGTCCGGCAGTCCTAGCGGTTTTAGAAAATAGTTTTCCACGACGCTGAGGGGGATGAAGATGTCTATCGCTCCTATGAATATTAGGTTTCCAAGCATGTGGTCAGCTATTATTCCGCAATAGCTTGCTAGGAAAACCGAGGCGATGAAGGTGTAGCGTCCTGCTCCGAATGCTCCATAGAGGATGAGGATTGCCGCCAATATGTAAAGTGGAAGTGAAAGATAGCTTAGCTGAATCACCTCGTTTAGGTAGGGCTTCGTGAACATGTATCCGGCGACAAACAAGATTACGCCGCAAAGTATAGAGGCCGGTTTAACCTGCCACCCCTCCCTTGGCATTCCAATCTCTTTGAAGGAGTTCGCAGCCCAGTCTCGAGTGACGAGAATGGCGAACAATCCTGCAAAGTGTAGAACCGGATAGAATATGGCTTTTTGCCCAACCCATGTGGCATACCAGCCCGCTATCAGCGCTGCGAGGATTATGGCTGATGCTTGCCATCCTTGAATCCTGCTGTTTTTTGAGACTCTTTCAAGGGTCAGGAAGCCGGCCACCATGGCTGAAACCGCTGTGCAGAAGCTTGTTAAAACGGTGAAGGGGCTGCCCGCAGCAATTAATCCGCCTATTAGAGCGGCTAGAAACCCTAGGTATGGACCGATGATCATTCCGTAGAGGGGTGCAACGGCTGCGTCAAACTTTATTTGAGCATCTGGGACACCTACTATGGGTATTCCGGGTATGAATTTGCAGATTATGAAGGAGAGGGTGGCGAAGACAGTCATTAACGCCACGTTCTTTGCGGAGAACTCCAAACTTGCCAAACTCTTCACCTTGTGTAATTTTGGTAATTGCTGTGTAATTTTTTACACAACATTAATAAGCCTTTCCGTGCAACTCTACATGTAAAAAGGGGGATATTCCTTGCAAACAAGCTTGGACAAAGCCGCCCACGTTGCCCAGTGCCTAGAGCTAGCCATTCTCTTGGAAGTCAGCGCCGACAAACCCGGAAACGTGAACTTGGTTGTAGGCTTTGAAGGCACCAACCACATGCACTTTTTAGCTTCAGCCGTAGCGGCAGCCCCCTACTTCAGGATTGCCGCCGAAAGAGGCATAGCCACCTCCAGAGGCGAAATGAAATTGGAGCATGTGGGTGTTGGACAGATAATCCGTGACTGTGTCGCCGAGATAAGTCGCTGGCAAAGGGGAGGCAACACACTGCTTGGCACAATTCTCTTGTTTGCGCCGCTTGCAGTGGCCGCGGGCATGACACCGATGGAGAAGGGAGTTTTTGAACTTTCAGAGTTAAGGCGGAACCTTAAACGTGTTGTGGAGGCAACAACACCCGAGGATGCCGTTGCAGTATATGAGGCCGTTAGGATTGCTAAACCCAGCGGACTTGGGAAGGCTCCAGACTTAGACATGAACGATCCAACATCCACCGAGAAAATTCTCCGTGAAAGAATCACACTTCACAGGGTTTTCCAGATAGCTTCAGCCTACGATATGATTTGCTCAGAATGGGTTAACAATTTTCCAGTAACCTTCGACTTCGCCTATCCAAGCCTTATGAAACACCTCAACGGAGGCGAAGACTTAAACACGGCTATAGTCCAAACTTTCTTAGAGGTTCTGGCAGCCTACCCAGACACCTTTATCGCCAGAAAAGTTGGCATGGAGAAAGCCCGTCAAGTTTCAGCCATGGCCAAAGAGGTCTTGGAAAATGGCGGCTTGAAGACGTCCTTTGGAAGGGAGAAGCTCCGCCTCTTCGACGCCCTTTTGAGGCTGGATGGCAACAACCTAAATCCAGGCACAACAGCCGATATAATCGCGGCAGCCATCGCCCTAGCGATCCTTAACGGCTACAGACCATGAATGCTTATGGGAAAGGCATAAAAGTTTAAATTCGTTTCATGGTTTCGCATATTTGTTCTAAGGGTGATTGATGTGGCAGGACTTTTGTACATGATTCTGCTTGCCCTTTCATTAGCCTTAGGCTTAGCTATGGGCTACTGTTTGAGGGGAAGGAGGCTTCTTAAAGTTGAGAGGCTTGTTTTGGGCGTTATCTTGGTGTTGATTTTTTCTTTGGGCTTCTCGATTGGTTCAAACTCTGAGTTTTTAACGGTTATGCCAAGCATCTGGCTCAACGCCGTGGTGCTTCTTGCTTTAGCCCTGCTCTTCAGTGTGGTATTTGCAAAAGCGGCTGTGAAGCTGGTGAAAATATGATAAAGTATGTTTTGCCAGCCCTCGTCATAGGCGTTTTAGCGGGCTACATAAACAATCAGTTTGGTGTTTCACTGTTGAATATTGTTTTTTCAGAGTACATCTTCACATTCTCGCTGTTTTTGCTGTTGTTTCTGATGGGATTGCAATTCGCAGCGGATAGGCAGGCAACCGCAAAAATGAGGATGGCTGGGCTTAAGATGCTCGTCTTCCCTTTCGCCGTCGCCCTTGGAAGTATTTTAGGTGGATTTGTCGGCGGCTTAATCCTTGGAATAGATGTTTTCGCTTCCATGGGGGTTTGCGCTGGCTTCGGCTGGTATACGTTGGCTGGACCCTTGGCTGGTCAGCTTTTCGGGCTTAAATGGGGTGCCTTAGGCTTGGCGGTGAACCTCTTAAGGGAGTTGGTCACCATAGCCACGGCATGGCTTGCTGCGAAACTGGACAGGTATGCGCCGATAGCCATGGGGGGAGCAACAGCAATGGACACAACCCTTCCCATAATAGTACAGTATAGTGGACAGGACACTCTCATAACTGCTTTTTCCAGCGGCTTTATCCTAACAGCGGCGGCGCCTTTCACCATAACCGCCATTGCCGCCCTAGCCCACTAGCTCTTGCAAGGTTAGCCCTCAGAAGTTTTGAGGAAAAATTAATTAGGGCTTAGATGATTGTATGTAGCTTTCAAGAATTAAGCATCACAGCGAACTGTTTGAGGTTAATAGATGACTGAAAAACCTAAACTGAGGGTTACGCTGCTAACCGGGCGCACCATAGAGCAGGGTGTTGGAAAAGAGCTTGGAAAAAGCACGCGGGAATATGTGGAAAGCGTCTCCGTATGCTACATGGATCCAGAAGACATGAAGAGGCTTGGCGTAAAGGACGGGACAAATGTTCAGGTTTCCACAGCTTTCGGCTCAGTTGTGGTTAAGGCCAAAAAATCTTTGAGGGCACCCCACCCTGGTGTAATATACATACCCTATGGTCCTTGGGCAAATGTAGTTGTGGATCCTGAAACCCATGGGATTGGCATGCCCACTTTTAAAGGTGTGCCGGCCACCGTGGAGCCCGCTCCAGACAAGCCTGTTTTGGGCTTAACGGAACTCCTTAAACAACAGTTTGGGAAGGGTTAAATGTGCCAGTTGTTAAAGCCGTAACGTGTCCGGTTTGTGGGAGCCTCTGCGACGACATAGAACTAACCATAGAAAACGGCCAGATTGTTAAGGTTAAGAATGGCTGCGCCATGTGCGAAGCCAAGTTCCTAAGCCACCGCAGCGAACACCGCATCCTTAAGCCCTTGATTCGGAAAAATGGCGAACTCGTCAAAACAACGCTTAAAGAGGCCATCCGACGAGCTGCGGAAATCCTCGCAGAAGCCAATTATCCAGTACTTTACGGTTGGAGCAGCACAAGCTGCGAAGCCATAAGCGTCGGCATCGAACTCGCCGAAGAGGTTGGAGGCATTATAGACAACACGGCAGTTGTATGTCACGGCCCATCCCTCTTAAGCGTTCAAGACATTGGCATACCGTCATGCACTTTGGGTCAAATCCGCCACAGAGCCGACTTAATCATTTATTGGGGATGCGACCCGTGGAGCGCCCATCCAAGGCATATAGAGCGCTACACGGCCTTTTCTGAGGGACGGTTCGAGAAAAGCGCTTGGAGAAGCTACGTGGCGAAAGTTAAAGCCCTTATTGGACGTAAAAAGATTCAAAGCGCCGTTAGAAGACTTATCCTCAAAAAGCCTCCAGAAGTCAAAGCCCAACTGGAACCAACTTTCCTTCCATCCATAACTCGGGAAGGCAGAAAACTTATAGTTGTTGATGTTAGGCGGACAAAGACTGCGGAAATGGCTGACTACTTCATTCAAGTGGAGCCCGGCAAAGACTACGAGCTCCTGCAAGCCTTAAGGGCGTTGATCCGCGACCAAGAACTTGAAGTGGACAGGGTTGCCGGAGTTCCAGTTGAATATTTGGAGGAAGTTGCGGACGTCATGGTGGGCTGCGACTTCGGGGCGCTTTTCTTCGGGCTTGGCCTAACCATGAGCGGAGCCAAACTACGCAACATTGACGCAGCTCTCTCGTTGGTCAGAGACCTAAACATGCGGACAAAGTTTGTGATAATGCCCATGCGGGGGCACTTCAACGTGACGGGCGCTAACACTGTGTTTACTTGGCAGACGGGCTATCCTTACGCTGTGGACTTCTCGTTGGGCTACCCAAGGTATAATCCGGGTGAAACTTCGGTTGTGGATGTGCTGCTGCGAGGAGAGTCAGATGCCGCCTTGATTGTGGCTTCGGATCCCGTTTCTAATTTTCCACGAAAAGCGGCTGAGCACCTCGTTAAGAACCCGCTTATCTATGTTGGTCCCCACATGGATGTCACGGCGCAGATGGCTGACGTGGTTATTCCATCCGCTTTTGTTGGCATTGAGGCTTCTGGAACAGCCTACCGCATGGACCACGTGCCCATACCCCTAAAGAAGGTTGTGGACCCGCCTAAAGGCGTTCTACCAGACGAGGAGATTTTGAGGAGACTCCTCACTGAAGTTAGAAAAATAAAACGTGAACGGGCGGAGGCTGCCTAAATGGAGCTTTTAATAAAGAATGGATTCGTTTACGACCCGATTAACGGCGTTAACGGCGAAAAAATGGACATAGCCATAAAAGACGGCAAAATAGTGGAGAAAGTAAATGAACGTAGAGCCAAGAAGATAGACGCCTCCGGCATGATAGTGATGCCCGGCGGCATAGACATTCACAGCCACATAGCCGGCGGCAAAGTTAATGCTGGAAGGCTGCTTCGCCCAGAAGATCACTTTAAAGATGTTGAGCCAAAAACCGCCGTCACACGGTCTGGTGTGGGCTATTCGATTCCATCCACATTTACAACGGGCTACCGCTATGCAAGGATGGGCTGGACAACAGTTATGGATCCGGCTATGCCACCTCTAGAGGCGAAACACACCCATGAGGAGCTTAGCGACACGCCAATAATTGATAAGGCTAGTTACCCGCTTCTGGGCGACTGGTGGTTTGTGCTTGAATACCTGCGAGATGGCAAAATTGAGGAGTGCGCCCGCCACGTGGCTTGGATGATTAAGGCGACGAAGGGCTACGCCATAAAACTTGTGAATCCAGGTGGGCTTGAAGCTTGGGGTTTCGGCCGCAACGTGGAAAGCATAGATGATCAAGTCCCATATTTTGGGATTACGCCCCGCGAAATTATCCGCGGCTTGTGCAAGGTTAACAAGCTTCTGCACTTGCCACACACTATCCATGTGCACACCAACAATTTGGGCAAACCCGGCAACTACATAACCGCCCTAGAAACGATGCGTTGTGTTGAAGATTTGGCAGATGACGGAAAACCAGTTATCCACATAACTCACTGCCAGTTCTCCGCCTTCAAGGGTGATGATTGGCGAACCTTCGAATCCGGAGCCGAGGAAATAGCCAACTACGTTAACGTCCACTCTCACGTAACGTTAGACATGGGTCAAGTTATTTTCACGGACACCACAACTATGACGGCTGACGGCCCCTTCCAGTACACGCTTTACACGCTTAGCGGGAACAAGTGGACAAACCATGACGTGGAAACCGAAACAAGCGCTGGAATAGTGCCCTTCCACTACAAACGGAAAAGCTATGTTCACGCAACCCAATGGTCCATAGGCCTTGAACTCGCCCTACTCATAAAAGACCCGTGGAAAATCTTAATGACAACAGACCACCCCAACGGCGGGCCTTTCATCGCTTATCCGCGGATTATAGCCTGGCTTATGAGCCGAAAAGCCAGAGAAGCCACCCTCAAAAAGATTAACCCGAAAGCTCGAAGCCGAAGTCTTCTTCCATCCATAGATCGCGAGCTAGACTTTTACGAGATAGCCATAGTGACCCGCGCTGGGCAAGCCAAGGCCCTAGGCCTAAAGCACAAAGGACATCTTGGCGTGGGGGCGGACGCTGACATCGCCATATACAATTTTAACCCGGAAACTATGGATCCCTCCAAGAAGTATAGGGCTGTTAGGCGCGCTTTTAAGCGGGCTACCTACACCATTAAGGGTGGACAAGTGGTTGTAAAGGACGGCGAAGTGTTGAAGCACGTGGATGGAGTAACCATGTGGGTTAACATCCAGCTATGCGAGCCATGCGAAATAGAGGTAAACGAAAACCTGAGGAGACGCTTCAAAGAATATTGGACCGTCGAGTTTGAGAATTATCCGGTTTCAGAGGATTATTTGGCTGTTTCCCATCCAATACCCGTGAAGGCTGATGTGTGATGATGGTGAATCTTTATCCCCTAAAAGAGTTTAGGCTGCCAGTAGTGGCGGAATGCATAAACCCAGACATTTTCCATGGAAAAAGCCTCAAGGAAATCGAAGCCCTAGAAGCATGGGAAGGCAACAAAAAGAAGAGGCTAGGCGACCTTTTCAAAGTTGAGGTGGAAAACACCGGAAGCGACCAGGAAGCCACGGTGATAAAAATTAATGGCGACGTCAGCTGTGTTAGGCGTATAGGCGCTAGCATGAAGAGCGGCGAAATAATTGTTAAGGGTGATGCTGGCATGCACTTGGGCGAGGAAATGCGGGGTGGAAAAATAACGGTTTACGGCAACGTCCCAGGCTGGGCTGGTTCCATGATGAATGGCGGCACAATAGAAGTTCACGGCAATGCCGGCGACTATTTAGGCGCGCCGTACAGAGGCAGCGCAGAAGGCATGAAAGGCGGAAAAATAATCGTGCATGGAAACGTTGGCCGCGAAGCCGGAGCCCACATGAAAAAGGGCATAATAAAGATCTACGGTTGCGCTGGACAGTTTGTGGGCTTCCGCATGAAGGGCGGCACAATTTATGTGCAGAAGGACTGCGAGGCAAGGGCTGGCGCATGTATGGTGGACGGCACCATAATAATCGGCGGTCGCATAGAGTCTGTGATGCCCACCTTCACTATAGAAGGATTAAGAAAGAAGGTTAAAGTTGAGGAGGGCGAAGTTATCGAGGCCCCCTTCTATCTGTTCATTGGCGATTTGACGGAAAACGGTCGCGGAAGACTCTTCGTCGCCAAGGAGCCAAACCCCCACCTAAGTCACTATGAAAAATTCCTTTAGTCAGGGAGGACCACACGCTTTGAAGACGGATTTAAGTGTAAATCGTTTGGCTTGGAGACTTCTGGAAAAATTATGCGAAAATCCAGATTATTATGGCGTGAAGGTTGAAAGGGCAAAAAACGGCGCTCTGCTGGTGGACGCCGGCATAAGCGCCAGAGGCGGCTTCCAAGCGGGCAAGATAATAACGGAGATCTGCATGGGCGGCTGCGGAAAAGCCCGCATAACTTGTAGGCAGTATGGCGAACTAAAGCTTCCAACAATATTCGTTTACACGGATCATCCGGCCATAGCCACTTTGGGCTCGCAGTTTGCAGGCTGGAACATTAAGGAAGGCGACTACTTTGCTATTGGCTCGGGGCCCGCCAGAGCCTTAGCCCAGAAACCGAGGGAAATCTATGAACGTTTGGGCTATAAGGACGAGTGCGACAAAACTATTGTGGTTTTGGAAACCGATAAGCATCCGCCAGAAACACTGATAGCGCGTCTGGCCCGCGACTGCAAGGTGGAAGAGGCCAATCTTGCCATAATCTTGACGCCGACGGCTAGTGTTGCCGGAGCCACGCAGGTTGCTGGCCGCATCGTTGAAACTGGAATCCATAAGCTTAACGAGCTTGGGCTTGACCCGAAAACGATTCTCTACGCCTGGGGGTGTGCTCCCATACCACCCGTCCACCCAAAATTCGTTAAGGCTATGGCAAGAACAAACGACGCCATATTATATGGCGGAATCACCTACTACATGGTAAACTATGAAAACGAGGAGGAACTGGCGAAAATCGTGGAAAAAGCCCCCTCTAAAGCTTCAAAGGACTATGGAAGACCCTTCCTCGAGATCTTCAGGGCAGCTGGCTACGACTTCTATAAAATAGATCCGAACATTTTTGCGCCAGCCGTCGTAATCATAAACAATCTGAAGACAGGAAATACGTTTAGGACCGGAGAGATAAACATTAACGCCTTAAAGGAGTCTTTTGGTTTATAATTGCTTTTCATGCTTTTTTCGGTAACGCTGGCAGCTTTTGTGTTCCAAGAAATCTTATGATGAAATCTCTAAAGCCACTGTTTCCGTTAAGGGCTCCCATGAGAAGGCTCATGACAAAAATTTCCACCCAAGCCTTTGAAATCACTATAGGTATCATAAACTCCATCACACGGCCATAGAAGAATGGAACCAGAAAGCGGAAATACGCTATAGTGAAGAGGCATTCCGGAACATAAGAGATGAGCACCACGAGAACCGTGAGCAGGGAAGGCTTTGGACGGCTGTTTATCCGCAACGTCCTGTACAAGAGGCCCGCAGTTAAGCCCGTTAAAGCCTTTCCAGAAGGCACCCCTACAAGCGACAAAAGTCCAAGGGAACCCATGACATAGCCGAAATAGTAGCCGGCATAAACACCGCTTAAAAATCCAACAACTCCCCCAAAAATGGAACCGCCAAAAATGGCTGCGATAAAGGTTGCGGTGTGAGAGAGATCCAAAGCGGCGCCGCCTTGCCCCACCGCAGTGAAGATGGGCGCTATGTTTAGGGATATGGCTGAAAGAAGCAAGCCTAGAGCACTCATTAGGGCTGTGAAGGCAACTTGTCGGCTTTTCATGTTTTCGCCTTTCGCTGTTCACTTTGTTTGCTAATTATTTAAGAGTAGCTACCCAAAAATGAGTAAAAACGTCTGAAAATTAAATATTGGGCTTGCGTACCAATTATTGGGAAATCCTGTTGTCCACACGTTTAGAAACATCCTTATCGGAGCTTAAAAGCTGGCTTGAAGGGCAAACAGAACATCTCCTAGCCCCCATTCAAGTGAAGGCTGAAAAACTTCTTGGGGAGATGCGCAAAGCCCACGGAGAGTTAATAGAGGCTTGCAAGATGCTTGTGGAGAGCAGCCGGAGGGAAATCGAGAGACGCAACATGCGCACCTTTAAAAGGGCTCAAGCCCTCAATAAGTTGGCTAAACTTTTTTTAGAGCGACTGCAACCGCTCAAGGTTCCCAAAAGCCATCCTTTAGGGACATCACAAGTTTTTTGAGCATAGCCCAGAAAGCTTACACCGTCACAGAGGTGGATGTGCGGAACTGGTTTCCGAGAATTTCTCCCTTCTTCATAATGGATCGTGGAAAATTCCTGCGGGCTTTTGAAGGTGCAAAGGCCTCGCTTAAGGAGTTAAGCGCATTCCTACTCAAGGAATATGGGAAAGCCAAGATTTTAGAGGAGACATTTCAACTGATTGATGAAACCATGGTGTTGAAGGGTCAACTGGTGAATCTGGAAAACGAGTATAGGAAGGCTGAGAGCGAAAAAGCCAGGTTAGAGGTGGAGCTGACCCAAGTACAGGGCCGGAGGGTTGAGCTGGAAAAAGGCGGGGAACTTGCCCAGCTAGCCCAAGTAAACGCGCTTGTAGAGTCCTTGAGGAGGGAAGTTGTGCATAGCCTTAGGCATTTGCAGAAACCTTTGATGAAGCTTCAGTCACTTGTCTTGCATGGTGCTGGAAGTGGTTTAACACCAGAGGAAACTAAAAAGCTTGAGGAGTATTTAGCCGATCCCTTCGAGGCTTTGGCAACGGAAAATGTAAATTATCCGCTTTTAACGCAGATCCTCCAAAAAACTGCGAGGGCAATGGCTGAGGGAAAACTTAAACTCAAGGAGGATAAGGAGCGTAAGGCAAAACAAGCAATAACAGAAATTGTGGAAAGGGGTTCGCTTGGGGACTTGCATAAGAGATGCATGGAGGCAAAAATGCAGAAGACTTGGATTTCAACATCAACAGCCGTCGCCGAAATCATGGTTGAAATATCGCGGCTGAGGGAGCATGCCGAAAGTTTACACAGAAAACTAGAGAGGCTGGAGTCCGAGGCAGCATCCCTAAAAGGGGCAATCCGAGAAACCATGGAAAAAATAAACAGCCACAAGAATCTCATGGAGAAGAACATTCAAGCCTTAAGCGGGCACGAGATAACCCTCAAAGTTTGGGGCTGAAGGTTTGCAACTCCCAAAAATAGTGAAGAAAGCCCTAGAAGCCTCGTGTCGAGAATTCTGTCGACTCATAGAAGAAGCCATCGAACTCATCAGAAACGAAAATGGAAAGATCGGCAACCTCGAAGTTGTTGGGCGGCTTGTAAAGCTTCAACCCATCGGCGAGGCGCTGGTTGTAGGCGACCTGCATGGAGACCTCGAAAGCCTCATCGAAATTTTAAATGAAAGTCAATTTATCGAAAAAATGGATAGAAACCCGGACGCCTTTGCCATTTTTCTAGGCGATTATGGAGACAGAGGCCCATTCTCGGCTGAAATTTACTATACACTCTTGAGGCTTAAACTTCAATTTCCAAGGCAAGTAATTCTGTTGCGGGGCAACCACGAGGGACCAGAAGACCTTACAGTTTCACCTCATGACTTGCCGTGGCAGTTTGAAGCGCGCTTTGGTGCAGAATGGAGGGAAGCCTACACGAGAATCCGTAGACTATTCAACTACTTGTATAATGCCGTCATTGTTGAAGGCCGTTATCTTCTGGTGCATGGCGGACCGCCACCCCAAGCCCGAACATTGGAGGATTTAGCCTATGCCCATATAAGGCATCCAAAGGAAAGCCTGCTGGAGGATCTGCTTTGGAGCGACCCCACTGATGCCATAAGCGAGACATGTGCTTCTCATCGTGGTGCGGGGAAACTTTTTGGACAGAAGGTTACGGATGCTGCCCTACAATGTTTCGGCGTAAAAGTCATTGTTCGGGGGCATGAGCCATGCATGGAGGGTTATAAAATAGACCACAACGGGAAAATCCTCACATTATTTTCGAGGAGGGGGTCGCCATACTTTAATGAGCACGGCGCATATTTGCTTGTGAATCTCTCTCAAAAACCGCAAAACGCCTTTGAGCTAGCACCGTTTATCCACAAATTTTAAACTCTTTCCGTGTCATTTTCTGTGTATTTTGAAATTTCTGCCGTGGATGTTGCACGGAAACTTTAAGAGTTTAGCTAAACACCGTTTTTACGGTTAAACGTTGGCAAGGCGGTTAAACCTTGAGGTTTGGAATAGTCACACGGAACCCGAATGCCTACAGTTCTGCTCAGCTTCGCATGGCGATGGAGAGGCGTGGAATCCCTTACATGTGCTTTAGTTTTCCATGGCTTGTTGCCCGCGTGGGGTATAAGCCCTACCTAAACGTGCGGAATGTGGATGTTCTAAAGGATTTAGACGCCTTGATTATCCGGCCCATTGGGCGGGGCTCGCTGGAGGAGATTGTTTTCCGTATGGATGTGCTTTACCGGCTTGAACGTTTAGGCTTTTATGTGGTTAATCCGCCCGAAGCTATTGAACACTGCGTGGACAAATATGACTTGCTGGCGATATTGGAGGATGCAGGTATACCCGTGCCCCGCACCGCCGTTACTGAGGATGCAGATGAAGCCTTGAAGGCTTTCCATGAGCTTGGCGGAGACGTCGTCGTAAAGCCCATATTCGGCTCGAGGGGGATTGGCTCCACCCGCATAAATGATCCAGAGATAGCCTCCACGGTTTTTAGGGCTATTGCCTTCTATCATGGTGTAATCTACCTTCAAGAATTTGTGCCGCATGGATGCTCGGACATCCGCGCCTTCGTCATAGGCGACCGTGTGGCTGCAGCCATGCGTCGCGTCGCCACAAGCTGGAAAACCAACTACAGCCAAGGTGCCCGCCCAGAGCCGCTGAAGCTCAGCGGCGAACTTGAGGAGCTGGCTGTGAAATCTGCCAAACTGATAAAATGCAAGGTTGCAGGTGTGGATATCCTTGAAAGCCCAAAGGGTCCCGTGGTGGTTGAGGTTAACAGTCAACCTGGCTGGCGAGGCTTGCAGTCCGTAACCAGCGTCAACATTGCCGATGAAATAGTTAGTTTTGTGCTTTCGGAGCTGAAAAAGTAGAGAGGGGGTGTCCAATTTAATCAGGGTGGAAGTTGTTAGAGTTGACAGTGCCGCTGGAACTGCCCAGAAAATCGAGGATTTTGTGGCTGTGGAAAGGCCCATCCACATTTTTCTAGACAAAAAGCCCTACGCAACCATATTCTGCACGCCTACGGATCTCAAGGAGCTGGTTGTAGGCCACCTGCTATCCGAGGGCATAATCAAAGCTTCTGGTGAAATTCAAGGCATAGATTTCAAGGAGGAAGGCGTGTGCCACGTTGGCTTGAAACCAATCATAAACATTGAAAGTCGCTTGAGGCGTTCGAGAAGCTTTCACCGCGTACTGCCGTCGGCCTGTGGAGGCCCCTATCTACCTCAAGTTTTGAGGAGGCTTAAGCCTGTTAAGTCGGCTGTTAGGGTTAGGGCTGAGATAATTCAGAGGTGTGTGGCAAACCTGAACAGTATCGCTGAAACTTTTAGAAAAACTGGTGGGGTGCATGTTGCCGCCGTTTATGGGGCGGATGGAGCCTTTCTAGCTTTCGCTGAGGATGTTGGACGCCACAATGCTGTTGACAAGGCTATTGGGAAATGCGCCCTGAGAGGCGTCTCTTTTGATGAATGTTTCCTAACCCTAAGTGGAAGGCTTTCCGCTGATATAGTGCTTAAAGCTGCGAGGGTTGGCATACCAATAGTCGCCTCCATTGCGGCGGCTTTGGATTCTGGGATAGAGGTTGCCCGGAAGGCGAACCTAACGCTTGTGGGTTTTGTCCGTGGAAGACGCATGAACATTTACAATGCAGCTGAAAGAATTCTCTCGTAGGGGTCTTCAGCCCTTTCTGGGAACGCCTCCGCCCTTCCACCCTTTAAAAGGGTGCGTTTCTGCTCTTTCGTGAAAGAGCCCAAGCAGCAAGCCTCCAAGCCAAAGTTCTTCAATATGGCTTCAACCTCGCCTTTGGCTTGAGGATTGACAGCCGCCAAAATGGTTCCTGTTGAGGACATGGAGAGAAGTTGTCTCTCCGAAAGCTCGAAGGCTTCTGCAAGTTTCTTGGCTTCTGGGCTTACTGGAATTTTCTCAAACTCTATTTTGAACCCCAATTTTGAGGCTTCAGCCATCTCATTTAACGAGGCCACTAACCCGCCCTCTGTTAAGTCGTGCATGGCGTGGACACCATTGACGTCGGCTAGAGCAAGGGCCTCTTTGACACAGCTCTGGAGTACCACAAGCCTTGACAATTGGCGGGTTCGCTTCGCCCCGAAAAGCCTTTCAGCTAAGGCCTTATTCATTAGGGCAAGATTAACGGCGATTTCCAAGCCCAGCGGCTTTGTGCACACGATTAAGTCGTCTGGCCTAGCGTTTCCAGGCGTTTTAAGCTTGTCTCTTTCAACGACGCCGTAGACTGTGCAAACTCCCAAAAGCGTTGATAACCCTTCATAGGTTCCCGTATGACCCGACACTATGGCCATGTTTAGGTCTTCAGTTGCTCCACATGCTTGCCGCATAATCCGCTGGAATGTTTGGGGCTTTGTGCCCGGCGGCCCCAAGAGGTTTATGGTGCAGAATTGGGGTTTAGCCCCGAAAAGAGCTACGTCTGAAGCCGCGTAGTGGATTAGAAGCCATCCGAACCATTTTTCTGGGACGCCTATGCATGGATCCGTGGAGACTACAAGCCACTTGTCGTCTATCCAATGCACTCCGGAGTCATAGCCAGCCATGGGTGGAACAATGACACGGCTATCCACCTTGATGCATCTCAACAGTTTTTTGAGGCTTTCTGGGCTAAGCTTCCCCATAAACTATTTTTCCTTTATGAGCTCTATGCCGCGGCTTGTTATTCGGAAGGGAATCCATTCCAGCGGGTGCTCGCACCCCTCCATTTTGACTATGCGGAGTTCACGGCGAAACTTCTCCTCGTTGAAACGGAAAAGGAAAATGTTGTGCGCCTTGTTTAGGTCTAAATCCACCGCCCGCTGCACAGTCATGTCTCTCTGGGCTGCCGCCGTCATGATGTCAATGTTTACAATGTTGTCGTAGTGGCACCAGTTAATAGTCCAATCCTCAACGGGCTCCATGTACCGTAAATCGTAGAGGGCGAAAAGCTGCTCGCTGAAGTCTCCGGCGGCGAACCTTGTCACACCCTTCTCGGAAAGCATTCTATCAATGCGTTTCATCTCCTCAAAGTCTTGGAGGTTAAAGTAGATTACCCGCGGATCCTTTGGGTATGGCTCAAAATGGGGAAACGCCTGAATAGCAATAAACTTGCCCTTCTCGATGTAGGGTTCAATGTTCCAGCCGAAGGACTTGAAGTAGGCTATAAGCCTCGGAAAAGGCTTGTCCATGACATCGTAGGCTACGGTTTCGCCTTCCAGCAACCCCTGCCACAGGAACTGCATGGCGAAAACGGTTTTGCCGGTTCCCGGTGGACCGTAAAGGATGTTTCGTGAACCGGATTCTATGCCTCCGCCTATAAGCTCGTCGAAGCCCTTTATCCCTGTTTTCAGTTTAGCCATTCTTCGCTTCTCCTTCTAGAGGAATATTTTAAGCAGTTTGGTTTCCTGTAGGAGGAATATTATGTAGATGCTTATGGCGAGTTCTGGCAGTATGTAGCTTCCATTGTATATGGCTGAATAAACAATGGGACTCATGCCTTCAGGGGCGTAGCTGGCGAAGAAAATCACTCCCGAAATGAAGTGGGCCATGAAGCGTCCCCAGATGCCAACGTTCACGCCTACGAAAGGGCGATTCTGGAAAAACCCTGCCAAGCCAAGGGCTCCAAAAGCCAGAGGATAGTCCAAAAGCACCTGCAATGGATGGACTATAAAGGGTTCAACGGCTAACTGCACAAGCCCATAAACAGCGGCGGCGAACAAGCCGATTTTTGGTCCCCTCCGAAGCGCCAGCCAGAGGATTGGCACCATGGAGCCAGCCGTCACCGACCCGCCCTGGGGAAGACTGAAAACCTTTATGTAGCTGAGGGCTGTCGCCAAGGCCACAAAAGTGACAACTTCAGCGATTATTTTCGTGGGAGAACTAATTTTGGATTCTAACTTTTTCTCACTCAAGGTCTTTCCCTCCGCCGGCATTACCCGGATCAGGTTCTAGGGGTCGACCGCGCTCAGCGGTCCTCTCAGCCGGGTCACCGCCCAGCTCCCCCAGACCTTTAAGCGAAGGTATACCATCCAATTA
>Ga0209394_1000448_pt1 | contig 32401 bp, 22 predicted proteins | sample JNZ201metaG_FD_184122 | JGI IMG/M metagenome (GOLD analysis project Ga0209394, IMG submission 184122) | Hot spring microbial communities from Jinze hot spring, China to study Microbial Dark Matter (Phase II) - JNZ 20120812A (SPAdes) (version 3) ...
ATATAATTGGCGCGGGGGTGCCCGAGCTCGGTCAAAGGGGGCGGGCTTAAGACCCGCTGGCGTAGGCCTGCGTGGGTTCGAATCCCACCCCCCGCACCACAGAAGCTTCCTTATCATCTCATCCACTGGGAGTTCAAGCAGTACTTTACGCTTACCTTGTCCTAGGTACTCCTCCACGACTAGGTAGCGATAACGTTATTGCTAACTTTAACGTTCTTTACGTAGAATTATAGATTTGCAGTCCTCATTAGAAGCTCATCAGCTAATGACGTTTTTAAGGCGTGAGGTTCATCCTGCTTCAACATCAGGCATTATCTTGCAAGTGTTTCGTGATTTTACTTCCTTATAGCTCGACTGAACACTCCCTGCACACGTAGAATTGCTTCATATATCTTTTAGTATCGTAGGGTGTTCTATGACAGATATAACACCAAGTAACTTTGATGATTTTCTCTCTTCTGAGATGTAGATTTACACTCTCTTTAAATTTCTCCTGGAGAAGTAGCTATCAAAGATCTGCCTGTGTGAGAACAGCTGGTCTAACGTAATTTACGGGAACCTACTTCTTAAGTTACTTAAATTTATAAACAAAGTATCCGTGATACCGTTCAGCACACCTACTACGACGCGGCTCTTTCGGTTAAAGTTCCACCTTATTGTCGGATGCAGTTCAGCTTTCTCCGATTTCGAGAAAATGCCTCTCTGCTTTAGAAACAAATCTTTGAATTCGTTCTTTCTTCTAGCTAGGCTAGCTATTAGCCCCCTACCACCGACGTAATTATTAAAGTTTTACTGGAATTCGTTCTAGTTCTCCTGCTCTTTTGGGCTTTCCACATCTTCGAAGGTTACATCAATTCCTATCCTTAGGAGTTCTTCGAATATTCGTAACTCTATTAATGTCTACCTCATTTTAAGTTTACATGAATACATTAACTTTTTCCAGCCAAGTAAAAAGCGAAGAACCTTACTTATCCTTTCCTACTCATAGAAGAGACTTCATAACGCATTAGTATTAACTCATACGTTCGCTATTCCTATAAGGACCAACCTACTTTCTTTGAAGCCTTTTATTGATAATCATTCTATTACTAGACCCTACTGTAGTGCGGCGCTTGCTGTATTTCCGGCTAGTAATTATATGATGCGGAAATAAAAGATATCGGGCGTGCATTTTAAATATTTTAGAATTATCTAAGACATTAGATCCCTCTTCCTCACTATTAGCAGGTCGTGTTTATTATGAATTATATAAGGATTCCTAAGTTCTTACGATATATCAAGTATTTATAGTTCTTAAATGCAGAGTACCAGATCCTCATATGGTCTCCTAAATCAATTAATCTTTTAACATTAGACCTGTTCATTAGATCGTACTTTACAAGAAAACTTCCCTTGCTATATTCATCAGTAAGCAGATTAAGTGCCTCTAGCACCTCGCTAGGACTTAAATAACTTGACATCACAGTTAGGATAGGTGGTGTACACATATAACAATAGTAATCTATGCACATATAGCAATCGCGTGCTTCTTTCCAAAAAATTTGTCCAGAAGGTATTTGGTCTCTCGCGTTAAATCCCTTTCCTGATAACAGGAAATGAATGAGTCTCCTGACTTTTCCATTATATCTACTTATAAATTCTTTGCTTATGTGAATATTCGCATATAGCGTGAGTTTATCATGATTGTTTGATGAAGTCTGCATCGAACTTCCTGCAGGTCTGTAGCTTATTTTAAGTCTGTCTAGGGATATTCCAGAAGATTCACCAAATATAGCAAAAGCTTCAACTTCAGGTATATATGGAATTTCGTCTAATGCTAACAAATAACCTCTGGAGTCGCCACATAGCATGAAAGGCCTTTCTTCAAAGACCCATATGCCAAGAAGATTGGTGAGCACCATCTCTTGCCTATTGCAATATTCTTCTCGAAGCCTTTCATTTACTCTATCAATTAATGGTATGATAGTTCTGTATGGTCCTATTGGGATACATTTAATTATGTCTGTAGGATTTGTCGCTGAATCTGGAAGTGAGATGGGTTTGCAACTAATCACGTAGCTTTTAGTAATAAGGCATCTTATATTTTTATAACCTAATATGTTGATGATCTTCTCATGAGCGTAACTATAGTCTATCAGAGTGAGCATAGAAGAAGGGCTGAGGAACGCGGTTCTCTTATGACTCTCATAAACAGGTAATGAAACTAAAGAGAAATGCGCTGGAAATATTGCTGCGAATTTTATCTTATCTTTGTAGAGTTTGACTCTGGTTAAGGGTCTTATTAAATTAAGCAGTATAGGATAGATTTGCTGTAATGCCTCATTACTTTCAGCCTCAATTTCACCCTGAGTGATAAAAGAGCCTATGAGTTCCTGACCTAGTTTTGAGGTTTCGTCTCTTTGTAATCTAAGTTTTCCTATCTTAAGCGTCGTATCATGTCTTAGTTTGTCAACTTTACCTATATACCTTATAGCTCTGATCAGTCCTAGCTCGGCCAATAGTAGCACAAGATAGTCGTATTTCATAATATATTTCTGCGGTAAAGGACCTCTTTTCAGAAATTCGTGTCTTAAGACCAATGCAAAATCGGGAACTACCTGCAATCCATGAACCTCTCTATTAAGCCCACTAACGTTACTATCTACTTCTTTTGTTAATTTGATTATCTCATCAATTATTTCAGCAGACTCGTCAAGCATTCATATAACCTTTCTACAAGTATGTAGTATCTGGTCTTCCAGAGACCTTAGTTGCATAGGCATTATTTTAATGGTGAAGTAGTTTATGGAACTGAACGAGCTTAAGTTCCATGAACTTTCAACCAGAATTTCATCATCAATTATATATATTTTGTCATGCCGAGGGCTCTGCTGAATCCAAACTTCAATTCCGTGCTCTTTAAGAATGTCTCCAAACTTTTCAATAACTTCATGCCTCGTAACTAACGTTACCTTAACGTTTCTTTTAGCTAGGTTGATTAGAATGTTTAATCCATCTGTGTCTAGATAAGGAGATACTGCAAACAACTTACGTTTTGATTGATTCAGTAAAACAGTGCCGCTAGCCTTTCCAGTACCTCTAAAGGACTCATTTTTGAATAACACCTTTAATATCCAGTATGTGAGAATTCGTGAAACTGTGAGGTTTTGTGTTAATGGACTTATGCATCTGTTCTCTAATAAGGTGCAAGAACTGCAACCGTCTACGCAATGATAGACATCAAGATAATCTCTAATCAAAGTACCTAACCTAGTAGGAAACTCGTTAGAGATCTTTCGATGTTTATGAATCGAACTCAAGACTAAGTGTAAAGTAAAGCTATGCAGATCTAAAACTAACCCCTTTTCTGTTAGCTCCCTATAATATTTATTCAACTCTGTAGCATCTCTAAGCATACTTTGTTCGGCTCGAGCAAGAATCTTTTTAGTTTCATTCTTAAACTCAGTCATTTCTTCTACGTGCTTCTCTAAATATAGTATGATTTCCTCATAGAACTTTTTTACCATGTTATCTAAACCGTTAAATTTACTTTCGATGTGTTCTACTATATTGATGACGCCGTGAGGGCTATTCTCAGCCACTAGAATTAGTAATTGGTCCTTCTCTTTGTCTATTTTGTAGAAATATATTAAATGACTTAAGTCTATTTCAAGCTTGTGAGAAAGATACACATAAAGGAGATGCGCTAATGTATGAGAGAATAACTCAATGCAATAATCAATAACTTTATCCATAGAGTTCTTAATCTGATTAATGAACTCTAAGTATTCTTTGACTAACTTATTCTTTTCTTTTTGAAAGAGTCTAAACTGATCAGTGCCTCCGTAAGTTTTCGTCCATATAAAGAACTTTGAGTAGAGAAGTTTATCTATAGGAATTTCGAGAGATGATGAGATCTTAACAGAGGGTTTAGGGGTAATGTTTTCTTCCAGTAATTCCGAAAGTAGGGTTCTCACCAGAGATAAAGGAATACTAAGACCTACTACATTCGTTCTAGGTAATTCCTTTACTATTGCCTTTTCGAAAATAGCACTTACGGATATGCCATCTCCATACTCAGTTGGCATATACCATCGCACACCAGTATATATCTCATCAATAGGCACACCATAATCATAAACAATCTTGACAAACCCGATTTGGCCATGCTCTTTTAAGTTTCTTTTTCTTAGACTTCTTTCAACTATAGGAAAGACTTTTGGAAAGATTCTCCTCTTATTACTCCAGTAGGGGCATCTTCTATCTTTTAGAATTCTTCCATACTTGCACCCGGTTCTAAAAGGACAATCTACGTAATCATAAGGGTCTGTTGACATACTAAGACCTATACTGCAATGCCATACATAACTAAGATTGTCTACTCTATAAGTAGCTCTCCTAGGACTAGACTTTCTTACTTCACTTTCATAGCGTTTCTGAATTTCTCCTATTTGAGTCACACCAGGTTTATTACCAAGTTTCTCTAATTCTTTTTTAAGTCTCCGAGAGCCGTACTTAATGGAAATAATTTTCCGTTGTTCTTTTTCCCCCACATATAATGTGACGATTGCTTCACCGCTATTAAGAGACAGAACATCTATAGGTTCGATTCTCTCTATCTTAATATAATTACCTCTTTCTCTGGCATCACCGTCTATAACTTCATGCTTATAAGTTCCATCAATAAATAGCTTGGTATTTTTGCATTTTATAAACCAGACGTAATTACCTGTTATATTGTTAAGTGGCTTAGCTATAGGTTCAAAGGGGGGATATCTGAAAAGAAGCTCGTCAATCGATAAATCTCTACTCTCATCATCTCCGTAATCAAAGAAGACATGCTCAGTAGCCGGTTCTCCAGTCACGCTCTTAAAGCCCGTTAAGATTTCCAGCAGCTTATGTGCCCAAAGCCCCTTTCTCAAGCTCACTAACAAAGTTTCAGATATATGGTTAACTTCAGGGTCACAAAAAGATTCATCCCTTGATAGTAGTTTATCTAGGCTACTCTCAAGACCACGTAAAAATTTGTAAATAGTTCGAGCTGTATCGATTATCTCATTGACCTCCTTTTCGAGTTCTTCTAAGGGTTTTTGTATTGATGAACCGATCCTGCCTCTAAATACAGCCTTGGAAGATATGTCTCTATTTCTTTTTGTTATTTCATCCAATAATTCCACCATAACCCTTACAAGGTTATTTAAGTTTTCAGAAGATTGAGAGAGAACTCCACTCAATTCTTGAAATATATCATTTCTATACTCTAAATCGTCATAAGACGCTATATTGGCAAGTTGATTATAAGGATCAATGATGTTGCGTTTAATATGCTCGATATCAGTGATCACCTCACTGCTAATGCCTATTTCTTTTACTTTTTCAAGAATTTTGTCAATATTATTTAGTAGGTCCCTAATTTTCTCGACATGATTCTGTAGTTCGTAGAGGTAATAATTTGGTACTCTATCGCTGCTAGACTCTGTATTTATAATTTTATCTATACAATTCAGGAGATTTTCTAGCGAGTTGATCACAGCCTCTTTTAATTCTCTGTCGCACATTTTAATCACCCCTCAAACAGTTCTCGATTAATCTTAGGAAATTCTTGAGATCCTCAATGCTTCGTAGACTTTCTCCGCTAGCATAGGTTTTCTCTCCATTAAGTGCTAAATTTGATATGCATTTTAGCAACTTGCCCACCTTAAGTATTTGTGGGTTATCACTAGCTACAGGTAAAGACTCCTCCACTACCGTAGCTATCCGTGTCTTTCTTCTTAAGTTGGGGTCGTACATAGTCATACTTTCAGTAGGGATACTCCTTAAAAGGATTATGCCTAGGACTGTCCTGAGAGTTCCTGAGCCTCTACCCCCTCTTCCTATTCTTTGTCGAATAGAAACCGGATTACTGAGACCAGCATTTAAAATAAATGAAACATTAGGATAATCTACTCCAAGTTCTAATGAAGATGTTGTGAATACCGTTAAACTTTTCCCACTGCTTAAAGCTTCAATTACTTTAACTCTCAAACTCTCATCCACTTCACTATGGATCTCAGCAACTAAATCTTCTAGCTCTCTTAAAGGCTCCTTATTTAGCCTTTCATATAGTTCTCTTCTTTCGTTAGCAGTTAAGAAATGCCAATAACAATAGGGGTTTAATGAATTTAATTCAGGCGATAGATGATCTTTAGGTTCTCTAAGTGATATATTTTCTTCGTAACCACGATGAATTCTCCTAAGCTCTTTTAAATTATCCACGAAAAGGAGCGCTTGTATGCTGTTTCTCTCTTGATAAGCATATCCTAAAAATGCTGTTAAAATAGCCCACAATTGAAAGTACGTACTCCAGGAATAATTGGGATTCATGTTGAGTACAGCTAGAATTATCAATCTCTTGCCAGTGAGGCCCTCGTTTTTTATTGCTTCAGGTATCTTATCGTATGAATATATTGTTAATTCATGTTCTGGCGCCCTAATTAACCTAGGGACGAACTTTTCAGGCGATGGTATGGTAGCTGAAGATATCACATATTCGATTTCATTATGCTTTGATCTTAAAACATTAAGTGCATCTAATATCATGCTAATTAACCCACCACTCAGGCTAGTATATTCGTGTGCTTCGTCAATTATTACCACGTCAACATCTAACAGCGTTTTCACATTGATATCTTTCTCCGTGGAGTCCATGATTCTTGTCTGCAGGGTCCACATGTTAGTTACGATTATATCAACATCTCCTAGTTGTCCTCTCACAGGTCTAATAAAGTCGAATTCAGCTTTGCATTTAGAGCATCTTATAGTGATATTAGGTTTATCTTTTTCGCGCGAATAAACTAAGAAGCCATCACACCCGAACTTAACACATCTGAGACCTCTAAACTTTATTTCCCTATTGCTTGTGCCCTCTATGATCTCTTCTGTCTTAGGGGTTCTCCCATCTCTAAGTGCAAAAAGGAATTTATAACCGTACCTGTTCGCTATGTCTAAAAGCTTTATTATTCTTTGTGATTGATCTACTGATAGGATTATCCTAGGATACAGTAGTAAAATTCTACTTTTCTTTCTTAATGTCATGCTCTTCATTAGTTTTGCTAGCATGTAAAAGAGAAATATCTCAGTCTTGCCGCTTCCAGTAGGCGCTATTATAACGTGTATCCTCTTATTAGACTTTAACATACACGAAAGAGTATATGCCTGAAACGCATCTAATCCACGACCTTTAAAGTATTCCTTCATGATGTTGATATAGTCTTGCGTTAATTTGTCATCGTTAGAGAAATAATATCTTACTGAGTTATAGAGTTCTCTAGGAATACTGTTATCGCTTATAGGTAAAGGCAAGAATCTCCTGTCGTTCTCGCTCGGTATTCCTAAATACTCAAAAGAAACTAAGGGAGTTAAGATATATCTAGGGGTATCCCATTTAGTTCTTAATTCAGTACTACGCACTAAGAGATCCATGTGAATGCTCCTATATCCTATGATGTTCTTTCCATCAGGGTCCTTATCTATACGTACCAAAAACCCTCTATTTAATAATTCTCTAAATGTTTCTTCTGGGTCTAAGTTAGAGTTATTTCTAATGTACGACGTTATGTCCTCTTTGCTTAAAATATATTCAACTTTTTTGACTACGTACCAGTTCTCCTCTGATAAAGGAGGAGGAGTCTCAGTAAGTCGTGGCATTTCAAGATCGACTATTATCCCATGATAAATTTTACTTAGTTCTTCATAATTAATTTTATTTGTCCATACTGGGAGCATATTACTTCCTAACCAAGATACTAACTTACTCACAAAAATTTAAATCTTAATCTAAGACATAGGTTAAGGAGAAGCAATTTGATACTTGATAATGCGTCACCAAATCTCCTTTCTCTCGTCGTAGAAAGTTCTATGAGCGAGTTAGGCACTAGATTACCTATATATAATTATCATAGGTGGTGGTCTAGACGTTTCTCCGCTATTTACAGGTTTATTTTGAGTAGCTACCTATTTGATGAGGAATCGCTAGTAATAAAGGCTATTAAAGAGCCTAGTATAATGAGAAGTTACTCTAAAAACAAAATATTCTTTGAACCATTTGCTGGTGGAGGAACTGGACTAATTGAAGGCAGCCTAGCTGGGTGGGACGTTTATGGCATAGACGTAAATCCTGTCGCTACGTCCGTAGCCAGATTGGGTATTCAAATAGTCTCTAAAGGTTTACCCAAAGAATTTGAGGAAATAGCTATAAGTGTTCTCAATGAGGCTTTCAATACTGTTAAGAAATACTGGACATTTAACTCGGGAGTAATTTCATACGTGTTTATATCACGTGATAAGATACCTACATGGATTTCCACGAAGAGCGTGAAGGGAGAGAGAATATATGTATTACTATGTCCAAAGTGCTATAGAATAAGTGAATCACGCACTACTGAGGCCACCTGTACATACTGCGGGCATGAGTTTGAAGTAACTAAAAAGCCTGTGGTCGAGATACTAGATAGTCTTCCCGAGTCTTCACCTGGCTGGAAAGTCTTCTCAGTAGAAATTAGAAATTCAAGGAATGACTGGCGCAAGGAATACGTCAGCTTACTTGAGTCTCTTGAACTGAGGAAATTCTTTGACGAGACACGTAAGGAATTAGATCATGCGATAAAAGAAGTTAAAGAGGTTCTCTCGGAAGAGATAGAAGTATTCGATGCCACCAGATTACGCAGAGAAGCCAATATTAGTAAAATCCACGAGTTATTTACTCCACGACAACTACTGTCCTTTAAAGAGTTTCTTAAAGCAACTGAAAAGGTAGTGCACAAAGAATTACGTTTATCCTTTCTTCTAGCTGCAAGCGAATCTACAAAATCATGTAGTTTAGCAGCTGTATGGAACCCACAAATAGCTGAACCAGTACCGGCGGCAGCTATAAAGACATATTGGGTACCTAAATACACTGTAGAAACGAACCCGCTAGCACATATACCAGGAACGCTGGAACCCCTTGGAAGAAAAGTTATAGCATCCGCACTAAAGACTCAATCAAGAGCCTACAAATACGTCTTAAAGCACGGTGGAGTAAGTAACACGAATGCTGAAATAATATTAGGAGACGCAGAAACCGCTAACATGCCTGATAGGATAGACCTTTCAGTTGTAGACCCACCGTACGGTCGTATAACAAGTTACGCCTCACTCAGCCTGATACACTATTCCATAATTAAGCTCCACGAGGCTCTAATAAGCGATAACACGCTTAAAGGAATAGACTTGAGAAAAGTCGAGCTAGGTGAAGTACCACCTGAAGGAGAGAGACGAGCTAACAAACTATACACTATACTAAAGAGGATTGCGGAAAGATCAGATGAGAAATCTAGGATAGTCTTGATGTATAATAACTTATCGGAAAGGGACTGGAACTTAATGTTCAGCATAATAAAACAAACCGCACTAACGCCTACAGCGATATACTGGGTGCTGGGAGAAACACCAGGGAGGATTGCGAGATCTAAGCTTAGGGGGATGTACTTGATTATATTAAAGAAAAAAAATCTCGGAGAGAAGTTGAGACCTAAGATAGTCTTCAGAGAACCACTTGAGGTTGTTAGTAAATATGTAAGTCTTGATATAGATGCCGAAGAGAAAGCAAATAACATGCTCTTAAAGTCTCTAAATCTTCTTGAATAATAAGCCCTGAGCTCTGCGTGTTAGGTATCAACTTACTAAACCAATCTAGCGAGAAATCTACTTATAAGCGAATTTATATTTTTAGTTTATATTATATTATTTATAGATGTAATATGGTTAGAGAACTTATTGAGCTAGATAAAGATACACACGATGTCCTACAAGACATTGCTAAGTTTTTCGGAGTTAAAGTGAAGGATGTTTTAGAGATTTACGTTAGTAATTTATGGTTTATTAAGCAGATAATAAAAGATGAGGGAGAGTTTCTAAAAACTCATTTGAAATTAAGAGGCAAGGGTTTACTTGACTTTACCTTCTCGAGAGTCCTGTCTTTAACGGGATTTCAAGTGCTTCTCCGGCGCTTAGATGAGATACTAGGCATTTGGAGAAAAGGGTTCACACTAGAATACGTGAGTTGGTATGAGAAGACACCATACATGCAGGGAATCGTCTTGGATTTCGCGGCTACGCGATTATCACGAACCCTCATAAACGATTTTGAGTTAACCATAGGAATAGAGGTCGATTTCGAGGAAGTAGGCCCATCTTTTTACGGGAGAGGTGCTGCTCTACACGTTAGCTCTATCGTGGGTTTCCAAGAGGACTTAGGAGAAAACTACAACATAGTCAAGACCAAACTTGAAAAGTCCATAGAGAGTTTAAGAACTGACATCATAGGTGATTTGGAGACATATATTTTAGATCAATGTGATGTAGGCGGAGCTAGTATTGAATTAGAAGAATTTGATGGAGAATTATCGATACATATAGATATGTTTGTAGACGATATTACATGCCTGCCGAGAATTGATATAATAGATAAAGCTATAGCTAAGATAATAAGAAGAGCAGGATTAAGGAACTTAATAAGAGGATAAGACATCTCAGCAAGTCTTTAGAGACGTTAAATAAGATAGTGTGATGTATGGCAGAGGTATGGGTCTAGAGGATAGGTTTTTTTCTTTCGGTTCTTGTTTTTACTTTGTTATGTAGTTTCGTGAACCATTCTGGGAATTTTAGTTCTTCGTTGCTGACTGCTCTGTCTGGTGTGTAGGGTTTTATGTCTAGTACTGGTGTTCCGTCGAATAAGTCTAGGTTTTCCACGTGTAGGAGTCTCCCCTCACGCTTAGTGAGTCTAGCTATTGTGAGTCCTATTGGTGTGGGTCTGTGGGGTGAGTCGGTGCAGAAGACGCCGACTTCAGGGAGTTCTTCTAGTTTGAGTCCATACTTGATTAAGCGTTTGTGCCTGACTTTAAGTACTTTCTTCTGTTCTTCCGTGACTTTATGGAGGTAGGTTATCAGTATTATGTGAGAGAATCCATCAATTCCTTCAAGACCCTCAGCGTATTCTTCGTAGACCTCTATAATGCCTGGAACTCCCTCCTCAGAATTCTTGACTTCCTCGTCGCTAAAGTTGGTTCTGACCACGCCCACAGGCCTTAAAACTATCTCCATACTCAACCCTAGTGAGAGAAGCTCTTGCGAGTAAATAAGCCTCGAAGGTGAGGAGGATTTCAGTTAGTGTTTGATGATTAGTGTTCTGACTATAGTCTTGAGTAGGGGTCTACAGCTCGAGTTGCTTGCTGAGACTTCTTAATTAGTTAGTGCCAGTATCGTAAGCTAGTTTTATTGTTAGGTTGCCGTTATTCATCCCGTAAGTACTCACGTTAATCCAGACTACTGCTTTCCAGCCAGTATTGATCGTAATAGGTAGTTCCGTTAAGTAGTATTCTATAGGGAGGTCTTCACACCTCAGCTGACCCCAGTAAGGCATGTTGCCAACTCCCTGCTTGACGGGTTCGTAGGGATAGACTCTGTAGTTGTCTTCCCCTAACTCGTAAGTACCTGAGTAATCACTAAAGCTTACTCTAAAGCCCTTAAGTGTTGCCGGCACTCCATAATTGTTTTCTATGACTAAGCCTACCCAAACATTACGTGTTTTCTCGTCGTCTAAGTAAATAATTATCGTATCATAGTCTTCACTCAAGCTAACATAACCTTCTTCAATCCCCCTACACACGCCGCAAGTGTAATTCACGAAAACCCTCCAAGAACCTATGTCTAGGTCAGCGCGTGTCACGTTAACCGAAACATTCACTTTAAGCGTCTCACTCCATAAAGCTGTAGCCGGAATAAGCATCACTAAAACAAGAGCTAGCAATACGTACCTCACGTAAGCATAAACCAATTCAAACACACCGATTTAGTTGGTAGTGAGTAATTAATAAAACTATTGCATGAAAAATATGTATCAGCGATACATATAGACGCTATAGTGTTGTTTAAGTATATTCTTCAGGCGCTTCCCTGTCGTAAGGTCTCCCAATAGCTTGAGGCAGTTCAGCCCTCTTATACACTAAAGCCAAAACTATTAACGTAGCTATGAATGGCAACGTTAAGAGAGACTCTGGCGGTACCCTAAGACCTAAAACACTCTGAAGACTCTGGATCAAGTAGACTAAAGACTCAACACCAGCGAATAGTGCAGAGCCTACTAAAGCCCAGAGAGGGTGCCACCTGCCGAAGATAGCTATACCTACAGAGATCCAGCCCCTACCTAAAACTATAGTTTCGGTATAGAGGCCTGTAGTAGATAAGACTAAGTAGCTTCCGGAAACAGACATCAGGATAGTTCCTATGATAGTTCCTACATATCTGTATAGGGTTACGTTGATTCCTAGAGTATCAGCTGCTTTAGGATTCTCACCCACCGCTCTAAAGTTAAGCCCTACGTACGTTTTATAGAGCATGTAGTAAGACGTTGCGACCAAGATGAAGGACAGATACACGAACAAGTTATGCTTGAAGAGTGCGTCACCAACGTACGGCACATCAGACAAGACAGGTATTGTGAGAGGACGTAAAGTCTCGATATATGGTGGTGTTAGAGTAACTCCTATGAGCAACTTATAGAGCAGATTAGCAAACCCAGTACATAACACAAAAAACGTTGTTCCAACAACAAACTGATTTAGCTTCAACGATATAGTTAGGAAGCCGAAAGCTAGACCTACCAAAACCCCAACAAACACTGCGTATAAGATCCCCGCCATTATGTTTCCGCTAGAGAAGTACGTGGATAGGAAAGTAACGGAAGCCCCAAGCAACATAACGCCCTCAGCAGATATATTGTAAATTCCAGACCTACCACTAATCACCACACCTAAGCTCGTGAGTAAGTAGGGAACAAGGTATATCAGAACAGTGCGCACGTAACTCACTATAATGGCCGTTAAGTCTAGGGAAGCAGTGCTCATTTCCTCCACCACCTGAGAGACTCAGAAACTAGTATGAAAACTAGGAGCAACCCCTCTAATATTAGGACAAGCTCTATCGGAACCCTCTGTATCCTCTGAAGAGCGTTCGTCCCGACATCAATCACCGAGATAAAGAAAGCCACAGGCAATACGAAAGTTATTTTTCCTTTGGATAGCAGAGCTATCAGTATCCCCAGACTAGGGTAATTGCTCTGCATTCCATCAATCAACCTGTAATAATAGCCAGTAACGTCTAGCGCTCCTCCAAGACCTGCTAAACTCCCGCCGACCACCAACGATAAGGGCATCAGTAGTTTTGTGTTTACTCCGAAGACCTCAGCCGCCCTAGGGTTTGTCCCAGTAGCTCTCAGCTCGTAACCAAATACAGTAAAGGTTATGGTGAAGTAAAGGATTGCTATAGTAGTGATAGAGAAGAGTATTGCAGAACTAAGTGGTGGTGACGGATTAAGTAGGGGTAACGTAGCTGTGGCACTTATGGGAATAGTCATCGGATGACCTGACGCCACATCCCTCCATAGACTCATTGCAAAGACTATCACCGAGTACCTAGCTATGAAGTTCATCATTATAGTTGATATGACTTCATTAACTCTGTATCGAGACATCAGAAATGCCGGAACTGACGCCCATAGAGAGCCGAAGACTATCCCAGCTAGTATAGAGATAATGACATGTACTCCTGCAGGAGCACTCACGACTAGACCCACTAACGTAGCCCCTAAAGCACCCATTAGGTACTGTCCTTCAACACCTATATTAAATTTCCTGCTAATATAGGGAACTAAGAAAGCTAAGCTCATTAATAGTATCGTGCTGAACTTAGTTAGGGTTAGGAAGAAGCTGTTGAAGTTCCAGAAAGAAGCAGTTAATATGGTTTGGTAGCCGGAGACAACGTCGTAACCGCCAAAGTATAGTATGAATCCAGCAACCCCAAACGCTAAAGAAATACTGATTATGTAAGGTAGTGAAATCTTGGCTAATTTTACTAGTAACGCCTTGCTCATGCTTAATCACCAACCACACCAGCCATTAATTTACCTATCTCGTATTTGTCGAACCTGCTCCTAGGGAGAGAACCGACCAACCTACCCTTATACATTACAGCTATCCTATCACTTATCAGCATGAGCTCGTCTAGGTCTTCAGAAACATAAATAACTCCGGATCCAGCGTCCCTTAAGCTCAGAACCTCATTTAATACCTTCTCGGTCGTTGCTATGTCTAAGCCTCTCGTCGGGTTGTGAGCTATGAGAACTTTAGGTGCGGTATGAAAGGCTCTGGCAATCATCAACTTCTGTATATTACCTCCGGAAAGCTTTGAAGCAAGTGTCATCATGTTGGGTGTTTTGATCTCGTACTTCTTAATCAGTTGTGTTGCCTCATCCCTGATCCTCTTAAAGTCCATCAATATCTTTTTAGTAGTGTATGTGAAGTGAATCCCCAAGACTAGATTCTCCATTACCGAGAGCGTAGGAGAGATTCCTTCAGACAACCTATCTTCAGGGATGTAGAAGAGCCCCATCAAGATCCTTTCTCTTATAGGCAAACTAGTCAAGTCTATTCCGTTCATTAATATCTTTCCTGATGTTGGCTTCCTAACACCGAAGAGTATTTCGACGAGTTCTCTCTGCCCGTTTCCAGAAACCCCAGCAATACCGAGTATCTCACCCCTGAATAGAGAGAAGCTAACTCTGTCTAGAATCGGGGCCCCTAACTTATCCCTTAAACAAATATCCTCTACCTTCAGAAGCTCTGATCTTGCGGTGTTTTCTGCCTGAGCTGAAGTACCAGAAGGTCTAAGGCCTTTGAAAATAATAGATTTTTCCAGGTCTATTCTCTCACCCACCATTAGCTTTACTACTGTTGCTTGATCCACATCAGAGCGTTTGAACCTACCTAAGAGAACACCGTTTTTCAATACAGCTATCTCGTCAGCAACAGCCATCACCTCATGTAGTTTATGCGTTATGAATACAACACCTAAACCCTTCTTAACTAAGTTCCTTAGCGCGTTGAAGAGAGTGTCCACTTCCTGGGGTGTTAGGTTAGTTGTTGGTTCATCGAGAATCAACACTTTAACCCCTCTAGTTAGAGCCTTAAGTATCTCTACTCTTTGCCTAACACCTAGTGGCAGATTTCTGATTTTCTCTTTAAGATCTACGTAAAGTCCTGAATACTCCATCACCTTATTGATTCTCTCCTTAAGCTCTGCTAGATTCGCAGGCTTGAGGGACTCAATCCCTGAAGTAATTCCTATAGCTATGTTCTCTAATGCAGTATAATTACTTACTAGTTTGAAATGCTGATGAACCATGAAGATGCCTAGCTTTATGGCTTGTGCAGGTGACCTGATTTTCACTAACTTCCCGTCAACGTAAATATGTCCAGCGTCTGGCTTATAAAGACCAAATAACACGTTCATTAACGTGGTTTTTCCAGCACCGTTCTCTCCTAAGAGACCTAGCACCTGACCCGTAAAAATATCGAGAGTTACTCCCTTAAGAGCTTCTACATCGCCAAAACGTTTATAAATATTCCTAAGATGAACATATGGTCTAGTATTACTCGTATCTTTTTCATTTAAGCTCAAAGCAGACCCTAAGGATAGGGTATAAGACTCATTAAAAATAACAATTAAGCTAACTAAGTTAATTGCATCTTTGTGATTACAAGAAAGGAACTCAATAACGATCATGTGAATTAATACATAATATTACTGTCAAGAGATATTTCTGTGAGACCATGTTAATTTCAAGAAATTTAAGGAAAGCACTATCTAAAACCGTAGCGGTAGTAGCCGTGATTATAGTGATTGTTGCCATAGCTACAGCATTTCTGATGCTACAGCAGCCTGGAACAGGAGTTCCTACAACTAGCCCAACTACCACACCGACAACTACTCCGACGACCACGCCAACCACTACACCCACAACGACGCCACAGGCCCCTCAGTTTAAGCTAGCTACTATACTGCCTGGTAGCATACAAGACGCAGACTTCAACACGTTAGGGTACTTAGGAACTCTCCACATTAAAGAAAAGTACGGCATCGATGTAGCATACTCCGAGGGTGTTAGCGTTGCGGATGCTGAGAGAGTAGCTAGCGAGTATATCGCGTTAGGTTATAACATAATATTCTTTCATGGAGGACAATTCGTTTCTGTAGGTCAGAAAGTAGCTAGCGAGCATCCCAACGTAGTAATTATAATAACTGGCTACGGTAGGATAGAGAATCTGCCACCTAACGTGTGGCAACTAGACCCTGCCTTTCATAAGGGCTTCTACGTCTTGGGAGCTATAGCAGCTAACGTGACTAAGACTGGAGTCATATGTTATGTTAGCGGTATTCAGTTACCATTCACGGTCTCAGAAGTCAATGCTGTCAAGCAAGCCCTACGTGATTTAGGCAAGAATGTCACATTCATTCCTGTATGGACCGGAGATTTTAACGACCCGGTCAAAGCAAAGACGGTTACCGCTAGCTTAATTGATCAAGGCTGTGACATAGTAATGTCTTCTCTCAACCTAGCTAATTACGGGCTTTTTGAGGCAATAAAAGAAGCTAACATCACTAAAGGTCTCTATGTTCTAGCAACGACTAAATATACTGATAAGTCCTCAATGTTGCCAAATAACTTGATAACTTCTTACATCTACGACTATGGCATAGCTTTAGAATACATCATAGGTCAGATATTCAGAGGTGTTAAAACCGGATACTACGAGATAGAGTTTGGTAGAGCTTCCTACATAAAGTTTCCGCTAAAGTTTGTTCCTAACGAAGTCAATGAGTGGGCTATGAAGTTGCAGAATATGGTAGCCACGGGACAAGTCACGGTAGTATTTAACACTACCTTAAGTTAGAAATTTCTTTTTTTATTTACTTAAGTGAATAAGCAGACTTTACTCTCTCATAAGTTTTTATGAGAGTCCTACGTAGTATTACCTTAGACAAGTGGAGCCTGTATTCAGCCGTAGCTCTCCTGCCAGTATAACGCACCATCTCTTTAGGTAATATATTCTCTGAAGCTTCTCTCAACACGTCTTCTCTGAACTCCTTACCCTTGAGGAAAGACTCAGTAAGAAAAGCTCTTTCAGGGAAGGGCTTAGAGACGCTGTCAAAAGCTATTCTCACGTCTTTGAAGAAGTCTTCCTCATATTCTGCGTAGACAGCACCTATAGCAAGCCCCATGATATGCCCCCTCCTCTTATCTATCTTGATGAAGGCTGTTGATGAATTAGGTGGTGGGTTATCAATAACTACTTCCTTAATCAACTCATCTCTTTCCCTTACGGTGGACCGCATTCCCTTATAATAGTTCGTCAGGGGAACCTCCCTCACGCCGTTAAGACTAATTAGCCTTACTCTAGCGTTGAGAGTTAGGAAGAGTATAGCTATATCTGATAAAGGATTTGCTGACTCAATATTACCCCCGACAGTAGCCACAGACCTAACGTAGGGACTAGCAAACGTTGAGCATACGTCGGCTAATCCGAGTAGTGAGGGCTTACTGAGCCCTACAGAGTCGCATAACTCATCCACGGTAGTCATAGACCCTATCCTTATGACATCTCCCTCAATCAATACGTAAGAGAGTTGCTTACGCAAGCTCCATAAATCTAGAACTTTCTTAAATCTAATTTTACCGTCTCTAGCCCACACCAGGAGGTTAGTTCCTCCAGCCATCGGCACAACATCGCTATCCTTACTAAGGATCTCAAGTGCTTCGTTGATATCTACCGGAGTCACGACATCAAAACGAAACACTCAGAGTTACCTCCGAAGCCTATATGGGAAGTCTTAACATAATAAAACTGTGTTTACATAAATACTTTAATAATGATTAAAGAAAAGAATGAAATTATTAAGTGTCTTAAGGTAAAACGTCCTGACTTCTCTATCTGAACTTACTACCGTTTACGCAGTTGCGGTGGTCGAGCATCACGCGTGTTGTGGCGGGCCCGGGGGGATTTGAACCCCCGACTTCCGGCTTAGGAGGCCGGCGCTCTATCCTGGCTGAGCTACGGGCCCCTAGCCAAGTTTTATTCATTACGGAGTTATTTAAGTGTTTGCTACTATGTAGTGTGTGGTGTGTGCTTTGAGGAAGATCTTCCACGAGCTTCGCAGGCTTGACGAGGTTTTAAGTATTATTTCTTCCTATGTTAGGTTAGAGCCTCTCGGTGTTGAGTTAGTTAGTTTGCGTGAGGGGTTGGGGAGAGTCTTAGCTGAGGACGTTTACGCAGTTTATGATTACCCGCCTTTCGATAGGTCTGAGGTTGACGGCTATGCTGTCAACTCTGTTTCTTTAGTTGGTGTTGAGGAAGACTCGCCTGCTAGGTTAAGGCTTAAAGGCTCGGTTAAGATAGGCGATCGCCCGAGTATTGAGGTTGGTGTGGGGGAGGCTGCCGAGATAGATACTGGCGCTGCAATACCTAGAGGTGCTGATTCTGTTGTTATGGTTGAGTATAGTAAGAGAGTTGATGATTACGTTTACGTCTACACCTCAGTAGTTCCGGGAGATAATGTGGCTAGGGCAGGCTCTGACGTGATGAGGGGGGAGTTAGTGCTTCGTAGAGGGACTTTATTAGGTCCTGCCGAGCTAGCTACTCTAGCAGCGGCAGGCGTAAGTAAAGTTAACGTTTTCGTTAAGCCTAGAGTAGGGATTGTTTCAGTAGGTTCTGAGTTAGTAGATGTTGAGGAGGGAGTCCTCCAAGACTACAAGATATTTGAGGTTACGTCACACTACGTTGCTTCGTCGTTGCTTGAATTAGGTGCTGTGCCCAGGTTTTACGGTATAGTGCCAGACGACGAGAGAGTTCTAGAAAGTGCTCTCAAGAAAGCTCTCGGCGAGAACGACGTGGTGATTACGGCTGGAGGGACTTCAGCAGGGGCTGAAGACCTCACTTACAGAGTCGTTGAGAGTCTCGGCAAGCCGGGAATCATTATTCACGGGCTGAAAGTTAAGCCGGGGAAGCCTACTATAGTTGCTGTAATTGGTGGTAAGCTAGTGTTTGGTCTTCCGGGCTTCCCCCTATCTTCTGCGATGATCTTCAGGTCTGTAGTGGCTCCAGTGATTTCCAGGCTTGCCGGACTTCCAGCGAGTTACTGGGGCGGGCCTGAAGTCAGGGCTGTCGTTCTTCAGAGAGTCTTGGGTGTTAGGGGGAGGGCGGCTTTAGTCCCGGTTGCTCTCGTGATGAGGGGGAATGTCTTAGCAGCTTACCCTGTGTTGAGTCCATCCGGGTCTATCAGAGTCTTGACTTACACAGACGGATTTATTGAGGTACCTGAAGACACGCTAGTCGTTAATGAAGGTAGTGAAGTAGTTGTTAAATTGTTTAGGAGGTTCTGGAAAGCTCCTGAACTAGTCTTCATAGGTAGTCACGACTACGTAATTGATGAGTTGATTAGGTTGGCGACTAAAGAACCTAACTACAAGCTAATCAACTCAGGGTCTTTAGGAGGTCTCTTAGCTGTTGGTAGGGGTGAGGCCGACTTATGCGGTACGCACCTCCTCGACGAAGAGAGTGGCGAGTATAACCTGCCATACCTAAAGAAATTAAACCTGGCTAGTCAGGCGGTCTTAGTAGGTGGTTGGGTTAGGGAAATCGGGTTCTTACTACCTAGAAACAACCCTAAAAACATAAAGTCTTTTAAAGACCTCTTCAGGGAAGACGTGGTCTTCATAAACAGGAATAGAGGTTCTGGAACCAGAACACTCATAGATATTAACTTGAGAGCAGCTGCGAGAGAACTCGGCATAAATCCAGACGAGATACCCAGAATTGTTAGGGGGTACCTCAACGAAGCAAAAACACATAATGGGGTGGCCGTAGCAGTACTTCAGGGGAGAGCAGACGTGGGGGTCGGGGTCAGGCACGCAGCCGAGATGTACGGACTAGAATTCATTAAAATAGGTGATGAAATATACGACCTCGTAATACGTAAAGATAGCATGAATAAAGAACCCGTACGCAAGATATTGGAAATATTAAGTAGTGAGAAAATAAATGAGGTACTGAGTAATTACGCAGGCTACAAGACATACTCGAACACAGGTAGAATCATCGCAGAATAGCCACCTCCCGTCAGGGAAGTCATTAACGCGTAATTAACGCGTACGCTCACTAATACCTCGTGAAATAATAATTTTAAGAGTTTAATAGTAAGAATTATGGGGGCCGGTAGCTCAGCTGGAAGAGCGCCGCCCTCGCACGGCGGAGGTCCCGGGTTCAAATCCCGGCCGGTCCACCAATACTTTTTTAAAAGCCAAACACGTACTTAGCTATTAGGCTCAACACTATGGAGACCCCTATAGCAGCTACTGGGTGTTGCTTGAAGAGAAAGACTAGAGTAAAGGCTGTAACGAATATCACTACCTCAACGAGTCCTACGGTGTTATCTTGAATTAATACTTTCTGACTTATTGTTAGCAGAACTATTAGTACCAACGCTACGACAGCGCAGTTTATGCCTCTCAGTATTGTTCTAGCTAGAGGTGTTGTTAGGTAGGGAGATAAGCCTGCTGCAATACCTAACACGATTAAGTAGGCCGGTAGCACTATCCCTAAAGTAGCTACTACAGAGCCGAGAATACCGCAAATTCTATAGCCTATGAGGACTGCTAAGTTTATGGTTACAGGACCAGGAGCACTCTGAGAAATGCCTACCACATCAATGAATTCCTCGTTTGTAAGCCACCCCTTAAGCTCAACTAGCTCTTTATGCATAAGCGCTACACCAGAATAAGCACCCCCAAACATGAGGAACCCTATTTTCAGGAACTCTACAAACAAATCCAGGAGCGCATTCAATAAACCCACCAATCTCGTAATTTGTTAAGTAAATTAAGCTTTCAACATGAGTGAGTCACGCTAGAATTAAAGGGTTAGTACGTGGTGCGGGGGGTGGGATTTGAACCCACGCAGGCCTACGCCATCAGGGCCTCAGCCTGACCCCTTTGACCTGGCTCGGGCACCCCCGCCAATAATATCCTAGTAATTAGAGTCTTTTAAATTAATTACAGTCTTTTCTCATGAATGTAAGCAAGAAGGTTAGAGACTAGAGCATAAGTTGAGAGCCTAGTTCTTGAGGATGCCGGTCTATCTGCGTCCCCTGTATTTTATGGTCATGGTTTTAGCGCCTATTTGTGTAGCTACTTTCCTTAAGGCTGTGTCATCGCTTATGACTATTACGTTACTGCATTTTTCTAGTAGCTCGCTTGTTAGAGCTAGGAGTTCTAGGTCTGTAATAGAGAGTTTCTTTAGCACGCTGAGTTTCTCGGCTAACTGACTCACTACCTCTCTGTACTTAGTTTCGGGCTCGCCGACTATTAACCTACCTGCTGAGAGAGCTAGTTGGAGGTTTTTAACGCTTTCTGAATCTCTTACTTCTTGAATTACTTCTTTTACTGTGTAGACGTTTTTCGTTATGTATAGTTGGTAGCCTGCGAAGAAGGCTGCAGCGTCAAGCACGTAAGCCTCATCACAGACATCGCTCGAAGATTCTGACGTAGTAGTCACCCACGTAAAATCTAGCGAATTTAGCCGGCTTATGATACTCTCTTATAGTGACAGAGTCTTTTGGCTTCAGTGTCATGCTGAATGTCCCGTCAACTATCAAGAGAGCTTCTGGCGAGTCTTTAGCTACTGTCACCTTAACTTCAGTGTTTGGAGGCAATATCACCGGCCTCGTACACAGAGTTATTGAAGCGAGAGGAGTCACTATCAAAGCCCTCATCGTCGGGTCTACCACGGGCCCTCCGGCAGCCAGACTGTAAGCTGTCGAGCCTACGGGCGTCGCTACTATCACCCCATCACCTACTAGTCTTCTGTAGACCTCCTCGTCATCTTTATGGACGTACAGCCTTATCACTTTAGCTCTACCACTCCCTGAACTCACGACAGCTATCTCATTCAGTGCTGGGGGTGTTGCGCCCACACCCCTGACCTCGGCTTTAAGCCTCATATACTCGACGAGCTTGTAGTCTCCTGACGCTATCCTAGAGACCATCTCAGAGTACTCGTATGGCGGCACATCACATAAGAAGCCTCTCCTACCGTACCTTATCGTAGCTACAGGGACTTCAGAGTCTCTCAGCAAGTGCAGAGTGCTTAAGACTGTCCCGTCACCCCCTATAACTACTACTATGTCTACATCGTCTTTACCTAAATGGAAAAACTTATCCCACGATACGAGGTCCTTAGCTCTCGCGTCTAAGAACGCTGTCAGTCCTTTACTCTCAGCACTCTTTAACACGAGCTTAGCTAGCTGCAGAGCTTCAGGACTGTTGAGTTTAGGCACTATACCTAGCTTCACTCACTCCACCAAAATAAAAACGTTAAAAAGATTTATTATGATTGAGTCTCTCACTACCTACTAACTGCAGGTGAGGTTAGTTGAGGTTGCGGTGTGTGAGGGTCTTAGTCAAGGACGTCGAGACAGCACTCAAGTTTCTTAAGTCTAGGGATGCTTACGTGAGGAACTGTAAAGTGAAGAAGTTAAGTGACGGGACTGTAGCTATCCCCATCAAAGAAGACGTAGACTTAAGCTTACTTAAAGACTTTCCCGTAACTCTAGTTAGTGAGTCTTGCTATGAAGACTTCTCCTGCGGCACTCTCGGGCTGACTTTCAAAGACTTACTTGAGGGGTTGGTCCCTGACGGCGTTCTTAAGAGGATCCCGTCAGCTTACGACGTGATCGGGGATATAGCCATTATTAACATCCCTGAAGACTTGCTAGAATACGGTAAGCTGGTTGGTGAGACGATATCTAGAGTTTCACGCAACGTAAGGACTGTCTACGCTGGCGGTTACGTGAGTGGTGAGTACAGGGTTAGGGGTTTGAAGCACATCTACGGGGATGCCGTGAGTAAGACGGTGCATAGAGAGTATGGTTTGAGGATCTCTGTAGATGTTCTGAGAACTTACTACAACCCGTCCCTAGCAGAAGAGCACAGAAGACTTGCAGAGCTAGTTAGTGATGGTGAGCTAGTCGGCGACTTGTTCTGCGGTGTGGGTCCTTTCTCGCTCCACATAGCTTCTTTAAAGAACGCAACATCTTACGCAGTTGACTTTAACCCTGACGCGATAAGGTGCCTCATAGAGTCTATCGAGATGAATAAGAAGAAGCTTAGGGGTAAGGTAGTGCCTGTCTTGAGTGACGTGAGAGATTTTCTGAGGGTAGTTAGTGACGGGGTTTTCGACAGGATAATCATGAACTTGCCGCTTGAGGCGCTAGAGTACGTCTCTATAGTTAGTAGTAAGCTCCGCGTAGGCGGCGTACTCCACGTGTACTTAATTAGTTACTCTACTGAGGAAGCAAGACACCTAGTTAGTGAGGCGGTAGACCCGTCTGTATTCTCGGTAGTTGAGGTTAGGAAGGTTCTTGATTACGCGCCGAGGAAATACGTTTTTAGAGCTGACTTAAAGAAGGTTTTCTGAGTAGCTGAGCTCCACGCTCTCGTAGTATAGAGACCTCATAGCGATTATTCTAAGATATTCTTTAGGGAGTACGGGCTTGCCTCCTTCGTAAGGGAACGCGTAGGGAAGGAAGATCTCTACGCTCGAGTTAAGTATGTTGAGTTTTATTGTCAGCCCAAACCTTATGTCTAGGTCTCTCAGTGTCAGTCCCTCAGATATCTTCTTGAGGACGTACGCCGCGCCAGCTATCGTTAACTGTTCTTTACCTAAGTTCCTAGCTGTAGCCTCAGACAACTTACTAGTTATGAGTTCGTATGTTCTCTTCTTCGGCGGGTGGTCACCCATTATGCCTCCTACCACTACTGCCTCAGCTCTGCTAAGGTCTTCAGGCCTTAACTCCTCACTTGCTGCGGGATCTAGTATTACGACTTTACTCACAGGGATATTAATCTCTGCGAGGAACTCCCTAACGCCTTTCGGTGTTGCCTTAGCTAAACTACTTAGTGCTTGAAGCATCTCCTTACTCGTAACGTTCGTGAAGACTAAGCTACTCTTAAATAAGTCGGCAACGAAGCTGTACTCGCTGAAGAGCCACGGAGACAAGAGTCTTTCCCAATTATCTATTATGAGTAGCATCTCAACCACCGTTTCTCGGTGGATGGCTGTTCATTGGCTTTCATGTTTTTCGTGCCTGAGCTCCCAGCCGCTCACTTCTCAACGGCTTGTTCTTCTCCCGCCCTACCTACGAGAGCGCGTCTCTAGCTACCGCCAGCAGTTCACCCGCCTCCCTACAGCGGAGCAGGAGGCACGCTAGTCCCCTCGCTAAGCTCATCCCTACCCAAAATTACTCTCTACAAAAAGGGATTTATAAGCTGTAGATACTCAAGCACGCTTGAAACAGAGAGAACGTGGACAATCCCAAAGCATAAGACAGGCTACATAGGCTTGTATGTGTTTAAGCGTGTTAGCCGCACACCAAATAATCGGTTTGTTAGCAATATTTAAAAAGAGTGTATTGTTTTAGGTGTTGGTGGTGGGGATGTCTAGAGTGAGGCTCTTTCTCACTGTTTCATTACTCATACTCGTCACGATGTTTTCTGCCAGCTTCTTCACGTCTGCCTTAAGTGGTTGTGTTGTTAGGGAGGTTAGTATGTACTTGCTTGCCGTAGGGAGTTTTGGGGGTTCTTACCGTGGCGTTGCTACGCAGCTTAAGGTTAGCTTGATTCCGGGTGACGGGTCTGTCTACCTCTCTATAGACCCTCTGTCTGAGCTTGACATGCAGTCTTCTCTTAAGGTCGCTTCATTAATAGCCGGCTTTATTTCAGGGTTTAACCTCAGTAACTACTCTGTCTTAGTGAGGATTCAGTCTAATACTCCCATAGTTGGGGGTCCGTCAGCCGGGGTAGCGCTCACGACAGCTCTACTAGCTTTATTCAGTAATAGAACGGTTAACGAGTCCGTAGTAGTTACCGGGATGATAATGCCTGACACGCTAGTTGGTCCTGTGGGAGGTATTCCAGAGAAGCTTGAGGCGGCTGCTTCTGTAGGTGCTAAGCTTATGGTGATACCTGCTGGGCAGAAGGTTTCAGTGAGTCTTAAGACGGGCTCCCCAGTTAACGTAGTTGAGGCGGGGAAGAGACTAGGTATTACTGTGGTTGAGGCGTCAACTATCTACGACGTCCTCAATTATTTCGGGATTCCAGTTTCTCTGCCTGAAGGCTCTGAGACTAGCTTGAGTGCTGGTGTAGTGAACGCGTTCAAGTCTATCACCGACGACTACAGGTCCGAGTACGACTTACTCTACTCTAACGTCAGTAACGACTTCAGCAAGTACTTGAGTTCTTTGAGGCGTGCTGGAGTTGATGATGACGTCGCGGGATTCCTAAACTACTCGAGGAGGAGTGCTTTAAATGGTGAGAGAGCTTACAACTCTACAAACTACTATGCGGCCGCCTCAGACTACTTCGGTGCTTTAATTTATGTCTGGGCTGCTAAGTTTGTTGTTGACATGGTTGTGAGGAGTCGTAGCTGGTCGGACGTCTTAGGATTCGTTAGTGGTGAGGTGACTAACGCTTCAGACTACTTCAGCTCGTTAGTGTCTGTGGTTAGGTCTGGCAGTGTAGGGGTTTCTAGCCTAAGCGTGCTGGTTGAGTTGGCGGGCAGAGTTTACGAGTCTTACACGTACTTAAAGCAATTAAGTTCTGTAGGGAGACCCACTGTTGAGGATGTTTATAGGGCTGCATACACGTACATGAGGGCTAGGTCCGTGCGTGGGTGGGGGACTGTCTACGAGGTTCTTAAGGGTCCTGACTTAAGTGTTGACATGAGTTCTCTGAATGTCGGTACTGAGTTATTACTGAGTTTTTCTCGAGCTTCCGTGACGTACCTCCAGTCTTTGCTGGGTTCTTCCGTAGATGTTAGTGAGTTGACTAACTACCTGAATACTGCCGAGTCTCTCCTGTCTAGGAGCGGCTTTAACAACACGCTGACTTCACTTAATCTCGCGTTGAAGGCATCGTCACTCGCATCTATCGAGGCACACTTAAGTTTTGAGGCAAACACCTCCTTACTCGTGAGTAGGTTGAGTAGTGCTGCTCAACAATACGTGAGTCTCGCTAAGAGCCTCGGTGTAGAGCCTGTTGTGTCTCTAGTATATCTGGAGAGAGGACTTTCTCTAGCAGGGATTGATGATAAGAGCGCGGCCTACTTCCTAGACCAGGCTATCTTAAACTCTATATGGTACTTGATTCTCTCAAGGTCTAGAGCTCCCCTCAACTTGACTGAAGTGCCTGGAAGTACTTCAGAGTCTGGCGGGGGTCTAGGCGGCTACGAGATCAGCTGGTATTACGTCTTAGTCGTCGTGGCTGCTTCTGCTGTTTCGGGAGCTCTACTAGGATACTTATCTAGTTCTAGGAAGTCTAGTAGGGGCTGATCTCCACTTCGTAAAACCTAGATAGTATTTCTTCTGCTTTCTTTCTCGCTTCTTGATTTACTCTCACGTAGCCGACTCCTACGTTCGGTATCCCCAGCACTACGCAACTACCTTCAGGTAATTGAGTTATTAGTGGGAGTGCTAGTAAGTCTTCCTCGCCTAACACCTTAATCAGCGTTTTCTGGTTTTTGTTTAGAGCTTCTACGGCTTCTCTTATAGTGTTTAGTGCGTCTTGAGTTATGTGTCCTGGAGGGTTCCAGGTTCTGGCAGTCTTGTCGAATCTTTCTTCCCTGATCTCAGGTGTCTTGTTAGTTCTTCTCGTTTTGCCGTCTACGACACACACGTCTGGTGTTTTGCTGTTTTCTATTATTGTGTAGCAGACTAGGTCTCCCACAGCTACTAGCTTGAGGCACTCTCTCAGGTTTTCTAGTGCTTTCTTCATAGTCTGTATTGGGTCCTCTCCTACAACGACTTCTTCAGTTCCTCTCGACAAGGTTTCTCTGAGTTCTTCAGGTAGTTTCAGTGCTTTCAGTTCTTCTCACCTTATCAGGTCTTCCTCAACTGCTAGTATAGCTCCGCTCGAGACTAGCTCCTCAAGTGCTTTCTTGCTCGTCTCTTCACTTACTCCCGCGACAGCATCTATCAACACAACTACTTCGTAGCCTAGCTTTAGTGCCTCCATGGCGGTCTCTTTAACGCAGTAGTCTGTAGCTACCCCGACTACGAACAACCTCTTGACGCCCCTCATAGCTAGTATGTAGTGGAGCGGGGTTAGCGTGAATGCTGAGTAGGCTTCCACGTCCGGTTCTGTCGCTTTAGAGATCACGACCACGTCTTCAGGTAGCTTGAGTCCCTTAACAAACTGCGCTCCCTCACTCCCCGCGACGCAGTGCGGCGGCCACGGCCCCCCACGCACCCTGAAAGACACGTGGTTTGGCGGGTGCCAGTCTCTAGTAGCTACTATAGTCAATCCAGCTCTCTGGAAGTACCCCACATACTTGTTTATCTTACTCACTATCTCTCTACAGCCTCTTACGGGGAGTGACCCACCCTCACAAAAGTCTTCCTGCATATCAACTACTACTAAAGCAGAATTCTTAGTTATGCCTACTCTCAATGCGAACACCAAATAATTACTACTATCGAAGACCTTAAATCCTGTGATGAAATCATACAAAAATTAAGAGTACCATCATACAAAAAACAAATATAAACAACTAAATCATGGGTCAAGAAAACCACTAAACTTTATAAGCTCTTAACCCCCAGAATAATTACGGCGAAACGCCGCGGTTAAAGACGGCGGCTGGGTCAGACACGGGGTAAAACCCCGAGAATGAAGAACCGCCCTCCAACCGCGGCAACAAAATCACACTCACGAGATGGAGGCGTGAATAAGCTGGGGCACTAACCCCAGCACATTCACGCCTGACAGGAGCCACCCAAACCACGCAATAGGCAACCACCCCAACCCCGCGGCCTTGCGGCCGCGATTCCGGTTGATCCTGCCGGACCCAACCGCTATCGGGGTGAGGCTAAGCCATGGAAGTCGCACGCCCCGGTTACCGGGGCGTGGCGGACGGCTGAGTAACACGTGGCTAACCTAACCTCGGGACGGGGACAACCCCGGGAAACTGGGGCTGATCCCCGATAGGTGAGGAGGCCTGGAAGGGTTCCTCACCTAAAGGGTGGTGTGGGGATGTCCGCATCACCGCCCGAGGATGGGGCCACGGCCCATCAGGTAGTTGGCGGGGTAACGGCCCGCCAAGCCGATAACGGGTAGGGGCCGTGAGAGCGGGAGCCCCCAGATGGGCCCTGAGACAAGGGCCCAGGCCCTACGGGGCGCACCAGGCGCGAAAACTCCGCAATGCGGGCAACCGTGACGGGGTCACCCCGAGTGCCCCGAAGAGGGGCTTTTCCCCTCCGTAAGATGGAGGGGGAATAAGCGGGGGGCAAGTCTGGTGTCAGCCGCCGCGGTAATACCAGCCCCGCGAGTGGTTGGGACGGTTATTGGGCCTAAAGCGCCCGTAGCCGGCCCGGCAAGTCCTCCCTTAAAACTCGGGGCTCAACCCCGAGACGGGGGGGATACTGTCGGGCTAGAGGGCGGGAGAGGCCGGCGGTACTCCCGGGGTAGGGGCGAAATCCGCTGATCCCGGGAGGACCACCAGTGGCGAAGGCGGCCGGCTGGAACGCGCCTGACGGTGAGGGGCGAAAGCCGGGGGAGCGAACCGGATTAGATACCCGGGTAGTCCCGGCTGTAAACGATGCGGGCTAGGTGTTGGACGGGCTTAGAGCCCGTCCAGTGCCGCAGGGAAGCCGTTAAGCCCGCCGCCTGGGGAGTACGGCCGCAAGGCTGAAACTTAAAGGAATTGGCGGGGGAGCACCACAAGGGGTGGAGCCTGCGGCTCAATTGGAGTCAACGCCCGGAATCTTACCGGGGGCGACAGCAGGATGATGGCCAGGCTAACGACCTTGCCTGACGCGCTGAGAGGAGGTGCATGGCCGTCGCCAGCTCGTGTTGTGAAATGTCCGGTTAAGTCCGGCAACGAGCGAGACCCCTGCCCCTAGTTGCTACTCGGTCCTTCGGGACCGAGGCACACTAGGGGGACTGCCGCCGTTTAAGGCGGAGGAAGGAGGGGGCCACGGCAGGTCAGCATGCCCCGAAACCCCCGGGCTGCACGCGGGCTACAATGGCGGGGACAGCGGGACCCGACCCCGAAAGGGGGAGGTAATCCCTCAAACCCCGCCGTAGTTGGGATCGAGGACTGTAACTCGTCCTCGTGAACGAGGAATCCCTAGTAACCGCGCGTCAACATCGCGCGGTGAATACGTCCCTGCTCCTTGCACACACCGCCCGTCGCTCCACCCGAGTGGGGGGAGGGTGAGGCTCATTCTGTGGGCTCTCCTGCAGGGTGGGTCGAACCCTCCCTCCGCGAGGGGGGAGAAGTCGTAACAAGGTAGCCGTACCGGAAGGTGCGGCTGGATCACCTCCTTTGCTCCCCGGGTTGGGGTGGTTGCTTACGTGAGTGTTTGGGTGGCTCCTTAATGAGGTCTGGGAGGGTTTCCTCCTAGACTGACCGGCGCGAACTCACTGATTTAAATGAGCGCCGCGCACAGGCTCCAACAGACTGCACTGGCCAACGCCCTGAGGCGTCGACGCCAAGCCGTCCGGTGGATGGCTCGGCTCGGGCGCCGAGGAAGGGCGCGGCAAGCTGCGATATGCCCGGGGGAGGCGCACGCAGCCGTCGAACCCGGGATCCCCGAATGGGACTTCCTGCCGGAGGTTAACAGCCTCCGGCGACCCCATTCAGGGGTCGGGAACCCCCCGAACGGAAACATCTTAGTAGGGGGAGGAGAAGAAACCAATCGGGATCCCCTGAGTAGGGGCGACCGAAAGGGGGTTAGCCCAAACCAAACCCGTCGGCGAAGAGTCGGCGGGGATGTGGTGTTGTTGAGCCTCCGGCTGGGCTTCGAGCCCGGGAGGCCGACCCACAGTAGCCGAAGTGGGCTGGAAAGCCCCACCGAAGAGGGTGATAGTCCCGTAGGCGAAACTGTGGGGGCCTCTGCCGGAGGCTAGAGTACCACGGCTTGGTTTTGCCGTGGGAAGCTGGGGGTCACTGACCTCCAAGGCTAAATACGTCCCGAGACCGATAGCGCACTAAGTACCGTGAGGGAAAGCTGAAAAGAACCCCGTGAGGGGGGTGAAAAGAGCCTGAAACCGGATGGCCAATCACGGTGCGGCTCGTAAGGAGTGAAGCCCTCCGAAGGAAAAACGGGCGACCGTTGAGTACGAGGAGGGTGGACCGGGGTCGCACCGTCCGTCTTGAAACACGGGCCGGGGAGTTCACGGCAGTGGCGAGCTTAAGGGGGTTAACCCCGAAGGCGTAGGGAAACCGACAAGCCCGCAACGGGTAAGACCCGTGAGGGGCGGGGTCTGCAAGGGCCCGGAGTCACTGCCGTGAGACCCGAAACCGGGCGATCTAGGCGGGGGTAGGGCGAAGCCGGGGGAAACCCCGGTGGAGGCCCGAAGGGGTGCTGACGTGCAATTCGCTCCCATGACCTCCGCCTAGGGGCAAAAGACCAATCTAGCCCGGTGATAGCTGGTTCCCTCCGACATGAGTCTTAGCTCAGCCCCGCCTGAGGTGGGTTACGGGGTAGAGCTACGGATTAGGGGCACCGTGGGCCGGAAGGCCCCGGACTCCTAGTCCAACTCCGAACCCGTGACCACCGTAGAAGGCGGGAGTGGGGCTCCCCGGGGTAAGCCTGGGGGCCGAGAGGGGAACAACCCAGACCGGGGTTAAGGCCCCTAAGTGCCGGCTAAGTGCCAAGCGTAAAGGGCGTCCGCGGCCTAAGACAGCGGGAAGGTGGGCCTAACAGCAGCCATCCTCTAAGGAGTGCGTAACAGCTCACCCGCCGAGGCCGCGGGCCCCGAAAATACGTCGGGGCTTAAGCCGGCCGCCGAGACCCCGGGGCACGGCCTCACTGAGGCCGTGATCCGGTAGGAGGGCGTCGGGGTGGGGCAGAAGCCGGGCCGTGAGGTCCGGTGGACCCGCTCCGAGTGCGGATCCCGGCGGTAGTAACAGCAAAGTGGGGTGGGAATCCCCACGGCCATAAGGGCCAGGGTTCCTCAGCAACGGTCGTCAGCTGAGGGTTAGCCGGTCCTAAGGCGGCCCTTAACCGGAGTCGCCGAAAGGGAAACGGGTTAATATTCCCGTGCCGCGGGGGTAGGTGCGGCAACGCAAGCCCGAACCCTGACGCGTCGGGGTAGACCGACCGGGGCAGTCGCTCCGGCTAACTACCCGAAGGCCGGGAAGTACCGTAATGGTGAGAACCGGCTGAAGGGGGGAATGGCCCCCGTTAGGGGGTTCGGTCAATCCCTGGCGCCCTTGAAAAGGGGTTCGGGAACGATCCCCCGCGCCCGTACCGAGAACCGACACAGGTGCCCCTGGGTGAGAAGCCCAAGGCCTGTGGGGTCTAACCCAGGCTAGGGAACTCGGCAAATTAGCCCCGTAACTTAGGGAGAAGGGGTGCCTGCGGTTCTGCGGAAAACCCGTGGAACCGCGGGCCGCAGTGACTAGGGGGTCCTGACTGTTTAATAAAAACACAGCTCCCCGCTAGCCCGAAAGGGTGTGTACGGGGGGTGAATCCTGGCCACTGGCGGTACGTGAAGCCCGGGTACAACCGGGTGAAGCGCCGCTGAAGGCCGGGGGTAACTCTGACCCTCTTAAGGTAGCCAAATGCCTTGCCGGGTAAGTTCCGGCGCGCATGAATGGATCAACGAGGGCCCCACTGTCCCAGCCTGGGTCCCCGTGAAGCCCACGGAGCCGGTGCACAGGCCGGCATCCCCCCGTAGGGAGAGAAGACCTCGTGGAGCTTTACCGCAGCCTGGCGTTGGCTCTCGGGTTGCGGTGCGTAGCGTAGGCGGGAGGCTGTGAACCCGCTCTTTCGGGGGCGGGTGAGCCGAAAGTGAAACACCGCCTACCGCGGTCTGGGGGTCTAACCCCGGGGTAGCCCGGGGGACAGCGTCAGGTGGGCGGTTCGGCTGGGGCGGCACGCCCGCGAAAAAGCAACACGGGCGCCCAAAGGTCGGCTCAGGCGGGTCAGAACTCCGCCGTAGAGTGCAAGGGCAAAAGCCGGCCTTACCAGACCCTGCGTCGTGAGGGGTCTGGTCGGGAAACCGCGGCCTAGCGAACGCTCGTGCCCCCTTCAGTGGGGGCCGGGCATGACAGAAAAGTTACCCCGAGGATAACAGGGTCGTCGCGGGCGAGAGTCCCCATCGACCCCGCGGTTTGCTACATCGATGTCGGCTCTTCCCATCCTGGCGGTGCAGCAGCCGCCAAGGGTGGGGCTGCCCGCCCATTAAAGGGGAACGTGAGCTGGGTTTAGAGCGTCGTGAGACAGCTCGGACTCTACCCACGGGGGGTGCGGGCCGCCTGAGGGGAAGGTCTCCCTAGTACGAAAGGAACGGGAGGCCGCGGCCTATGGTGTACCGGCTGTCCGGCAGGGCAGGCCGGGCAGCTACGCCGTAGGAGCTAACCGCTGAAAGCATCTAAGCGGGAAGCTCCCCCCGAAAAGAGGCGGCCGCTCCCTTCCGGGTTTCCCGGGAGGGGGGAGGGCACCCGTAGAA
>Ga0209394_1000449_pt1 | contig 32388 bp, 29 predicted proteins | sample JNZ201metaG_FD_184122 | JGI IMG/M metagenome (GOLD analysis project Ga0209394, IMG submission 184122) | Hot spring microbial communities from Jinze hot spring, China to study Microbial Dark Matter (Phase II) - JNZ 20120812A (SPAdes) (version 3) ...
TCCGTACCTTTATGTTTAGGTACTGCTGCAAGGAACTCCTGTAGCGCTCTAAGTTTTTCTTCAGGAGTTTTTGCTTCCATATATTTGGAAAACTTTGCTTTTGCCTCTGCAGGAAGATTTGTAACCATATTATTTTCCTACCTAATATACTGTCCAATTATAAGAATTTTTAGGCTTTATACTAATTGGTTTAAACTGTGTGATGATGCTGAGGCGCTACTGAGTTTGCATCATGATGTGTGAACCCGTGGCTGACCATACAAATCGTTTAGGTATTGAGTTTCATTTCTATCTAGTTCTACGAAAAACTATATACTTTCCCTGCATATACAGACTCCGATGACAGATATTTTTCTATTCTAAGTAATTCATTATATTTGGCAGTACGTTCACCTCTGGCAGGTGCTCCTGTTTTTATAAATGGACCATTTACTGCAACAGCAATATGAGCTATTGAATTATCCTCGCTTTCACCGCTCCTATGACTAATTATGGTTGCGATTCCGTTTGACCTTGCCAACTCTATAAAGTCTAGTGCCTCAGTGAGTGTACCAACTTGATTAGGCTTTACAATGACCCCTGTCACTGCCTTCATGTTTAATGCTTTTCTAAGCATTTCAGTATTTGTTACAGTTAGATCGTCACCAATAACTATTATTTTATCCTTAACTTCCTTTCTGAGTGCTGCATAACTCTCAAAATCACCCTCTTGAAACGGATCCTCAATACTTAGTATTGGAAATTCTGATGTAAGAGCCTTCCAGTATTCTAATAGCTCTTCAGGTTTCAAATCTCTATCATCAATTCTATACATATTTTTACTTTCATCGTAGAATTGAGAAGCTGCAGCATCTAATGAGATTCTAATTTGATGCTCATAATCGTATCCGCATTTCTTGATAGCTATTAATAATGCTTCTATAGCCTCCCTTACAAATCTCATTGGTGGTGCGAATCCTCCTTCATCACCCACATTTATAGCTTGGGCACCGTATGTTTCTTTCAAAACATTTTTCAACTCCTTGTAAACTTCTATAGCGGCTCTTAAAGCCTCAGAAAATCTATCAAAATTTATAGGTACGATCATGAACTCCTGTACAGCTAATTTATTACCAGCATGTGCACCACCATTAATTATATTCAACATCGGTACAGGAAGTACTCGTGCTCTTAATCCACCTAAATACTGAAATAGAGGCGTTTTAGATGTATCAGCTGCTGCCTTAGCTACAGCAAGGCTCGTTGCTATAATGGCGTTAGCTCCCAGCCTCCCCTTATTTTGTGTGCCATCTACTTGAATGATTACCTTATCTATCTCTCTCTGTTTTCTTGAGTCAAGACCTTGAATAACTGGAGCTATGAAATTTATTACATTGTTTACTGCTTTCTCTACCCCTCTACCCTTGTACCTAGATAGATCGCCATCTCTAAGCTCTATAGCCTCATACTTACCCCTGGACGCACCTGCAGGCGCAATTGCTCTCCCTATTCCACCTCCAACTGTCTCTACAATAACCTCTACAGTAGGATCTCCCCTAGAGTCAATCACTTGCAGAGAATCTACATATTTAATTATATATGCATTGGACATGTAGATCCCTAAGACTATAGAGGTTGCGAACTCATGGTTAAAAAGGTTTTTGATCATATTCATTGGAATAGATTAAACTTATATATCCTCAATTATACTGAATATATCAGTGCAAAACCATGCCTAGAAAGACTCGTCAACAAAATCCTAATATATGTCCAAGATGCAGTACCATAGTATCCTCGCCGAAGAGAACATGGCAGCTAGTTGCACCAATGCCTGACAGCAGCGGCAGAATAACAATTACAGTAATGGGAGCTTACGAATGCCCCTCTTGCAACTATAAGTGGCGAGCTGTTATATCTAAAATGAAGGTGGGTGGTGATAGCATTGAGATCGAAAGTTCGAAAGGTAAGGGACTAAAGTTATCTAGTGAAGAGAAGGAAACTCGTAAACCCGCTGTTATAGAATTAGATCTCAAGGAAATTTTAGAGGAAGAATGATTTGCACGGTTTAAGGAAGTTTATAAAAATACTATCTAATTCTATTCTAATACTCATTATAGCATTTTTGCTATATGCAAACATTGCATACTACCTTTTTGGCCAGATAACATTAGCTATTGTAAGAGGTAGCAGCATGTACCCTCTTCTACACGATGGTGATTTAGTAGTCGTAATTCCTTCGCATATGATAGATCTTGGCGATGTAATTGTATATAGGAATGATAGAGAAGAATTTGTAATACATAGAGTTATTGCAAAGTTACAATGTGGTAATAAAACCCTATACGTAACTAAAGGTGATAATAATCCATTTATAGATAGTCTTAGCATAGTCTATAGAAGGAGTATTGAATGTCCGGATGCAAAACGTATTACAATCAATAGTACGTCCAATAAATATATGGAATACGTAGTTAGATTGTTAGAGGGCGTCAACAGAGGTATAGATGATACCAGAATAGTAGGTAAAATACTAAATATTGGCGGAACTATATTTAAGGTAACAGGATTATTAATTCACAACTAATTATGAAGATGCCCTGATTTCTATTTATTCCCTGTTAATAGGTAATTGCACAGCTCCTTTATATATATTCCAGTGTTGTGTAATTTTAGGAGCTTCTCTATATAGCTCTTCCAGTCGTAGCCTAATCCCCTCCAATATTCATAGGAGCTTTTGAGTCTTTCAAAAGCTGTATAATGAAGCAGGCAGAATTCATGATATACTGCTCTACGGCCGCATATTATACATTTCTTATATAGAGGTTCCCTCTCCCGCTCTCTATAACTATATGGAATGTAATTATATATTTCGCTTATCAAATCTTTTTCAAAAGTTTTAATATTTGTCAAATGGTTTAATAACAATTGCTTAGCTTCATCAACTATATCCTCACACCTAACTTTTCCAATCCTTATTAATTCCAAGTAATGTTCGAATCTTCTAGTAAGATCTACACTAATAAGTTCTTGCACATATTTTCTTAGTATGCTAACAATCATCACACCTATATCGGATACCTCTGTATTCTTCGATTTGTAAATCAAGTATCCTCTTCTATACAACAGTTCTACAATTTCAGCACGTGTTGACTCTGTACCTATTCCAACACCTTCCATCCATTTAAAGAGAGAATATCTGTTCACAGTTCTTGCTATACGGGTATATTTAGTCGTAAGCTTGTATCTCTTAATAGGTAAAGTTGCTCCCCTCTCCAATCCCTCATATGGAATTATCCTTTCTGATACGTGATATGGATAGTATTTAAGCCAGCCATAATGAATTATCCTTACACCATTTAGTGAATATCTAAGGCTACCAATCTTAAATACCAGCTCCGTACTCTGTATTTTTGCAGGCAATGAAAATGTGGCCAGGTATCTCCTAACTATTAAATCATATAGTTTTATATGATCTCTACTAAGCCTCACACTACTGGTCCTTTCACCTGTTGGATATATAGCTGGATGAGCTGGATCATCCTTTACTCCATTATTTGGTTTTAACACACCTTTTGTCTCTCTAAATAGGTCTTCGATATAGTCTCTATACGTAGTATTTTCCGCAAGTTTTTTAAGTATCTCTTTATTATCTAATGATGCTGGCAGCTTCTGACTATTTGTCCTAGGATAGCTAATTAATGCCTCTAGATATAAATCCTCTGCTAATTTCTGTGTCCTATATGGTGTAAAGCCATATACTTTGTATGCTTCGACTTGGAGATCTGGTAGATTAAATGGATGTGGTGGTTGAAGTTCCTCAGTTCTCATCTTTATATCTATTACTCTTGCAAATGGATCCTTCTTAACACCTTCCATATAGTGCTTAGCTTCCTCTAATGATTTAAATGGTTCATCAATTAAGTTGACCTTGTACTCCGTTCCATTTATATCAATCCATATAATTGGGTATATCAGTGGTATTGGTACATGAAGTTTTCTCTGAAGAATTATATCAGTAGCATAAGCTAATGTAGGTGTTTGAACCCGTCCTGCACTTAGTATTCTTTTTACTTTGAATGCCTTGAAATATAGATCCATTAACATTCTGGATACGTTTATACCCCATATCCAGTCGAGAACATGTCTACAATATCCTGCCTCAATCATTTCAGAATCCATAGGTAGAAGACTGGCAAATGCTTTCAAAATTTCATGTGTAGTCAAGCTAGAGAATTTGACCCTCTTCGCTTTTCTAACATCGCCTAAGTGCTTAATTATTAGATACCCTATTAAAGAACCCTCTATATCATAATCACATGCATTTATGTATTCACTAGCGTTTCTAAATAAGATACTGAGTACCTTAAGAAATCTGTATGTATGTTTACCATTCTTATCTACACGATACCTGGGTACCCATTTGTAATTAAAAACAGGATACCCTTTCTCATCTGTGTGCAATGAGTAGAGATGACCAGCGGCTGAGGCTATAATGTAGTTCTTTCCTGCTTGATTCACGATCCATATAGGTATGCCTAATATTCTTCTCTTACTAGCTCTTCCGAGAGCTTTCGCTATTTTTTCCGCTGCCTTAGGCTTTTCAGCTATAACTAGTGTATAACTGTATGGAAGACCGTGCATCTTAATCCATGGAGACTACTTAAAATCGTAGGTCTGTTTAAAATAATTTATCATATCAAATAGTACAAAATATGAATCATTGCCATATTTCCTCTCCAAAGATTTTCATTGAAAGTGTTTCAATCTTCTTTACCTTCTTTTGTTCGACTTCTGTCAAGATTTTTAATGGTATAAGTTGGTACTCTCCATTGGGTTTTTCACGTTTTATTAATATGGGTAATATTCCTGCTAAGAGCTCTTGCTCTGCAATAATTATAGGATCCCTAGATTTTAGCTTCGATACATCTATAAGAGGAGGAGCGCCCATGGCCAACTGCATGGCTCTTGCTGCAATGATCCTGGCCCTTTCATACTTTGTTAATCTTTTTGGTCCAATAGTAATATCGTCAATTTTGCGGACAATGGTAGTTCTACTGTCAGATTTTTCAGTCAAAATAGGTCACCGTGTAAGACTCAGGCAGTGGAAGTGTTTTAGAGAACGATAAAAAAAGGTTTCATGAATTTGTGGTTTAATAAAAATCCCACTATAGTACACGGAGATTATTCTCTATAAAATGAGTGTTTTAGTATGGTGGTAATTTGCTACCTGTCTCCTCTTCCTCCTTCTTCTCTTCCTTCTTACCCTTTTCTTCTCTCTTTGGAGACGCTGCTATTACATCATCTATCTTTAGGATGGCTGAAGCTGTTTCTGTTGCACTTTTTACAATTTGTTTCTTAACTATTACAGGCTCTACTACATTTAGTACACTAATATCTTCTGTAACCTTGCCATTAATAACGTCTACACCAGCTGTTATTTTTCCTTCTGCATGATGTCTTCTTAGCTCCATTATGGTTCCCAGTACATCCATACCAGCTGTTTGAGCTAAGATCGAAGGTATCTCCTCTAATGCATCAGCAAACGCTAAAATAGCAAGTTGTTCCCTGCCACCAACGCTTTCAGCCCATTTACGTAACCTCATAGCAACCTCGATTTCTACAGCACCTCCTCCAAATGCAATCTTAGGATCTCTCAGAATATTTCTTACAGTATTTAGACCATCATTTATACTTCTTTCAACTTCATCTAAGAGCATGTCATTAGCCCCTCTCAGTAGTATTGTTACAGCTCTTGGATTCTTACACCTCTCTACAAACACCATCTTATCGTTTCCTACCCTCCTCTCCTCAACAACCTCACAAACACCCAAATCCCTCTCAGTCAAATCTCTTACACTTGTAACTATTCTTCCTCCTGTTGCTCTCTCTAGCTTCTCCATATCGCTTCTCTTAACCCTTCTAACAGCCATAATACCCTTTTTAGCAAGATAGTGCTGAGCAACATCATCAATACCCTTCTGACATATAACAACCGTAGCACCAACAGAAGCAAGCTTCTCAACCATATCCCTAAGAATATTCTCTTTCTCTTCTAGGAATTTGCGCATCTGCATTGGGTCGCTGATTCTGATCTCTGCGTCGATCTCCGGCTTTTCTATCTCTAGTGGTGCATCTAGGAGTGCTATTCTTGCATTCTCAACCCTTCTAGGCATTGCTGGATGCACAACCTCCTTATCAAGAACAATACCATAGACAAGCTGACTATCCAGTAAGCTTCCTCCTCTCTTCTTTTCTATTTTAACCATATCAAGCTTAACATCATATGTACCATCATCTCTTCTCTCTGCTACTGTAAATGCTGCCTCAAGGATCATGTCCATCAACTTATCTATAACATCAGGTGTTGCTATATACTTACTAGCAAGGGCTGTATGTAATGCTTTCTTCAATTCCTGCTTAGCTCTCTCTCTATCCTCTTGTTTTTCAAGATTTCCAACAGTTACTTTAATACCTATTTCATCGAGTATCTCTAATGCTTTATTGAGAGCCTTCTTATAGCCTTCTATAATCGTTGTTGGATGTACCCCTTGATCGAGAAGTTGTTCAGCCTTTTCTAGCAGCGAACCGGCCAGTACTACAACTGATGTTGTACCATCACCAACCTCAGCGTCAACGGCCTTAGCCGCCTCTACCAATAGCTTTGCCGATGGATGCTGAACTTCTATTTCCTTAACTATAGCAGCTCCGTCATTTGTTACTGTTATATCTCCGAAACTATCTACAAGCATCTTATCCAGTCCTCTAGGACCTAGGCTAGTACGTAATATTTCTGCAAGCACCCTAGCCGCCATTATATTAGCTCTTAATGCCTCCTTCCCATGTGTTCTGGATGTGCCCTCCTTAAGTATCAGTACAGGTACTCCATACAGTGCCATATCTTACACCAATTGGGTTCAACTGCAGAGGTTCTATATAAGCTTTCATGAGGTCTTGCTTCTCAATTGTTTAACTTATTTCTTCATCATCTACATGTTTTCTAATTCTCTCACAGTAGCTACATATATCACTAACATCATAAGAGCCACAGTATCTACATTTTTTAGACCTTCCAAATATATAGCTCTGTAATAATTCAGCTGATTTACTGCTGGAATACATCAACTCCGGAGAATTCTGCAGAATCGCTTTCGCATGTTTAAAAAAATTGGTTTCCTCTTCAAATTTATGCTCATTCAAATCTATCTCCATTATGGATTTGGATGTTGATGCTAAATAGGTCATATCATTTGAAACAACATAATAGAAGGGTCTCGTTATTTTAATATCATTTACTTCTCTGATCGGCAATCCTTCACTGAAAATAGTTCTAGAGGCAGTTAACAACCCAAATAGTGATAAAATAGATAGCTCGTCCCTGTATAGAGGAACTGCTATGAATTCTATGTTAGATTCCCTTGCAATTTTTACCGCCATGTACTCCCCATACTTGAGCCACTCTATAAAGTTCCTTGCTATGAATCGATCTTTCACTTCAATTAATTTATGATTGCTTGCTTTTATAGAACTACTAATCTTGCCGCAATCTGTATATTTGTCGAAACACAGCACCGTTATATCGATATTGAAATCCCTTACAGCCGATTCGTATACTGAAAGGGCGGCTAAAGATAGTAGCGGTTTGTTCGCCATGATTAGGAATGCTGCATTGGAATTCTTTTTAATCATTTTATAATAGTGGAGTGCCTTTCTAATCTGCTTGACTATACTGCTATATAGACACAGCCTGCATAGTTTTTCACCAGAGGTTCTTCTCTTAAATACCGCATCTCTCTTTCTACAAGAACTACATTGTATAGATACTTCCCCAGTATACATTGTTCACAATCACTTTACAGTAAGCCTTACATTTATAGAATATCTCCTTAGACTATCTTTTATCCCCCTTCTAAGCATTTCTATGTCGTTGGCAACATTCTCGGTCACATCTTCTTGCATAAATATGCATGTACCATTTACAAAAACCTTTATTATGGTTCTTTGTTTAGCTACCTTTGTTTCAAATTCCTGTAACATATTTTTAATAACATTTACATCTGCTATAGCCACCTTAGTACTCGAATCAAAATGGGATTCAAGCTTTCTTAGAAGCATCTCTAGGTATCTCCATAATCTAGTTCCCTTACTAGCTATCCCTACGACAGTTATACCGTCCCTGAAAATCGTTTCCCTGTATTCATTTTCATCAAATAGTTCTATAACCATCTACGCTATACACCCTTCCTGTATTCTATTAGTAACTTTACGAACTCCTTTTCATTACTGTTCAAGATAACCTCTATATCTAATGGATCTCTACTCTCTGATGGCGGTTTGATACCTATGCTACTTAGATAGACGTACCCATAGCTTACAGCTTTCATAACCTCTTCAACACTATGATTTTTAACAAAATCCTTTAACAGTTCCGTGAAGTTAACAGATTCCTTGAGGGTTTTTTCAGAAACAGTAGCACCACATACAATACATGTAAGATCTGGCATTAAAGCGTTAAACTTACATACAGGACAGGAGACAGGTAATACTGGATGTCTCTTTATAATCCAATACCTATTCCAATAATCTCTTAATCTATCAATTAAATCAGTACGTCCTCTAGTTACGAGATCTCTATATAGCCTTGGTGCATATGTTAGAATAGCCTCACCAATATTGTTAACTATGAATTCGATTTGTACATCTGTCAATTCATCTCTTAGCTCAAGAATCATGGATGCTATAATAGGATATATAAACATGGTGTTTCTTCTAAACCTTCTAACAATAGAATCTAGGTCGAGCGTCAGTGACTCGCCTCTAATCATATCAACGATAGTAGTAGCTATCTTCATGAATTCTTCATTTGAAAGTTCCAGGAACTGCAGGCCGAAGGCTTCTATAAGTTCGTTTAAATGTTTTTCAACCCAGCTTTCTGTATCTACATACTTTCTTTTCGATGCTGATATTTTTTTACTTCTTGTCTTTGAATCGTCTGCCGGCTCTTGATCCTTAGGTACACTATTTAATCCTTTTCTACTGCTTTCCTTTCTAGTCTTAGTCAATGATATTGCACCTACTAGGCATACTATAGGTAGTATATAGTTACACACTTTTATAATTATGGATGATCCCATCTTGATCTAGGCTGTTGTCCAGATTTCAAAAACCCTTGTGCACTATGAAGATTTAATCTACTAGGTAAAATACTATCGAGTATTATCAAAGCATGCAAAATTCTAATATGTATGGGTAGAATTTCTTGACCAGTATCATATTTCTATAGCACAAGCGATTTCTATAGGCACTATATCGATTTAGTCATCGAATGCTATTCTAGCGTATTACTGGAATATTATTGACTGTATGAAAAAGAGCAGTACCTTACCCAACAGTTTTGGTTATTAGCTCCGAAAGTAAATTACTTTTATAGTAGGTAACGAAACTGGGAGCTGTATGGATAAGGAGATAGCGTCTATGGATCTAGGATCATTAGCGCAGATTACCTTACCTAATATAACTGTTATTAAACGCAATAAAAGTAGAGAGCAGTTTAATATAGGTAAAATACTATCGAGTATTATCAAAGCATGTAACAACCAGTGTACCCAAGGTGAAATCAATGAAATACTAAATAGTTTAATAGAAGAAATAAAGATGTACACAGAAATCTCGACAAATGAACTGGTCGATAGAATAGAGAGAATAATGATTATGAAAAGTATTGAAAATCCGAAGTGGCTTGAGGTAGCTAAGGTATATGAGCTTGGTAAAATCTATAAGGATGTCTACGGAAGAGGAAAAATAGAGATTGATCCAAGAGATCTCATATTAACATTTCCAGCCATAAAAGTACTTGAAAATAGATACCTACTGAAAGATCCTGAAACTGGGCGTTTTCTTGAAACCCCACAACTTATGTTTAAAAGAGTTTCGAAAGCTATAGCTCATATTGAATATGAATACTGTTTAAAGTTATTACATAAAGATCCTAATAAGTGTACCGAGGTAGCTACATACTGGGAAGAGAAATTCTATGAACTTATGAGTAGCCTCAGATTTCTCCCCAATTCACCTACACTAATGAATGCTGGTACTAAATTAGGAATACTATCAGCCTGTTTCGTAATACCTGTAAGAGATTCTATGGTTACACCAGATGGTGAGGGAATTTATGATGCATTAAGAGCACAGGCCATTGTATTCCAACATGGCGGTGGAACCGGTTTTGATTTTTCTGAACTAAGACCCGAAGGAGACGTTGTTGTTTCAACAAATGGTGTAGCCAGCGGCCCCATATCATTTATGAAGGTATTTGATGTAAATACCGAGATTATTAAACAAGGTGGCAAAAGGAGAGGTGCTAATATGGGTGTACTACACATATGGCATCCTGATGTGGAGAAGTTTATTGACATTAAAAGTGGCAAATTCAAGGATGCTACTCTTCAGAACTTTAACATTAGTGTTGGGATGTACGACTACTTCATGTATGCCGCACTAAATGGTGGATTAGTACCTTTTGTAAATCCTAGAAAAACAAAATTGCGTAAAGATGTGGGAAACGATTCTAGATATTATGCAATTGTACGAGCGAGAGATTATATAAGTAATGAATTGGCTCAGGAAGAGATTATAAAGGAATTGGAGGCCAATGGCAATAGTGTTTGGCTTGACGATTCAATTATAATTACGTTAGATGAGGCTATGACTATAGCTGAGGAGAATAATGCCATAACAGGATTCATAGATGCTAAGAAGCTATTTGAAAAAATTGTTAAAAATGCTTGGGATTCCGGCGACCCGGGACTACTATTCATTGATACGATAAATAGGAGACACCCTACATGGTATTTAGGAAAAATAAACTCGACAAATCCATGTGGAGAACAGCCGCTACTTCCATGGGAGAGTTGCAACCTGGGAAGTATAGATATATCTAAGTACATCTATATTAATGCAGAAGGTAATGTGAGAATTGCATGGAATGCTCTTGCCGAAGATCTTAAAACAATAGTTAGATTTATGGACAATGTAATAGACGCTGCAAAATGGCCTCTCCCACAACTCGAATCAATGGCCAAAAGAACTAGAAAAATAGGTATTGGCATAATGGGATGGGCATATGCTTTGATAAAACTGGGGATGCCCTATGATAGCGTCGATGCTGTATACTTAGCGTACGCTCTTGCTGAATGGCTTGAGTACAATCTTGCACTGGCTAGCATAGAACTTGCAAAGGAACGAGGACCATTTCCAGCATACGATTCTTCCAAATATAGACCTACATGGTTAACATCTAAACCAGTAGAAGAATTACTTAAGATAGCAAAAATAGATGAAAAGCCTTCTCAAAAATTCTTATCAATAATCTCGGATAGACCTCTACTGAATTGGAATCTTGTTGAAGAACTTCGTATGAAATACGGTATCAGAAATGCTACTTTAACGAGTATAGCACCAACTGGTACCATAAGTATAATTGCTAATACTAGCTCAGGTATAGAACCCCTCTTTGCTGTTGCATATGAAAGACATGTATCAGTTGGTACATTTATCGAAATAGATAGGCTATTCCTAGAATATTTAAGAAGCCTTGATCTAGATGATCCACAATTAATAAAAAGTGTTGCTGAAAGAGGCAGCATTGAAGATCTATTCTATATTCCAAAGAGTTTAAGAAGGTTATTCAGAACAGCCCATGATATTGCTCCTATATGGCATCTCCTTCACCAGGCTGCATGGCAACAATGGATTTGCGGTGGTGTATCGAAAACGGTTAATCTAAAATTTGATACTACTACTGATACAGTTAGAGAGATATATACATTGGCGTGGCTTTTAGGATGTAAAGGAATCACCATATATAGAGATAAATCTAAGGGTCAGCAGGTTTTATATGTAGGAGTAAAAATGAGCCAGGCAATACAAAAGGATGAGAAAACTGAAAAACAGCAAGAAGCGAAACAGAAACATGTAATAGCAATAGGTGAGAACTTGGCTGAGGCTATAGAAGTGGCTGCTCAGCAAGGATGCCCCACATGCAAGTACTAGTAAAATAGTAAAATAAAGTATTCCAAAACAAATTAATTAACATTGGAATAGAGGCTGCAGTTAGAAGTTCCACCCATATTTTTCTAAAAAGAGTTCTTAGCATCGATTTCTCCAAGACTTCTTTTCCATTACAAAAGAGGAATGACCTTAAATGACATCTAAGCTTCTTGTAAATACTGTCGGTACTTGAATGAACGTTAGATGATTTATCTTGGATGTTAGGTTGAATGCGAACTATAAGGATAAATATTCCAAGTATAGTAAGTGAAGGGTAAAGGTAAAATGCATTTTGGATGATAGCACATGGAGTTATTTGAATTGCGATTAAATAAATTATTTAATGCATTGAAAATCCACAATATTGAAGTTGAGAGAATAATACTTCAAGGTAAACAGACGTTAACCTATATTTTTGCTGAACTTTATAATCCTCCACCAGAGGAGTTAGGAATATTTGCAGTAATTATCGATATGAATACTATGGAATTGAGTGTCTATGTATCATCACTTGAATACTATAGGGTCACGGAGACATACGGTTATATAAAGAATTTGGTTATACACCCTGTTGCTCCTTTAGATATGGGCATAGAATTCGATACTAAAGTAATAGATATTAACGATATGAAAAACATTTTAAAGAAGGTATGTAGAGAAGCAAAAAAAATTTCCACAGATGGTACTGATACTTGTGAAGGCGATGCTAACATCCATGTAGATGTAAGGAACTTGGTCAAGAAAATAAGGCGAAATAAAAGCGAAGAAGAGGTGAATATGATAAAGAGAGCTGCTGAAATAGCTGAAAAAGCCATAGAAGATACTATTCCTAGGTTAGAGAACGGATTGAGTGAGAGAACGATTGCTGGTCTTATAGAAAATAGAGCTAGAGAACTTGGAGCAGAAGGTTTTGCATTCAGTAGTATCATAGCGGTAGGGAGCAATACCTCTAAACCTCACCATATACCAGGTTCTACAGTATTTAGAGGTAATGAACCTATAATTATTGACTTTGGTGTGAGATTCCAAGGATACGTTTCTGATATAACGAGAATCATTCTGCCAAGCAATCTGCAGAAAGAGTACGAACTGGTGAAAAGTTTCGCAAATACTATAATTGATGCTATAGATAGCTCTATACGCTGCTTAAGAATAGGTGAAAAGTATAGTTATATCGATGGAGTAGCAAGAGATGTTCTAATGAAATCGAGTATACATAAGCATTTTATTCACGGCCTTGGACACGGTATAGGTATCGATGTCCATGAAGAACCTAGAATTTCTAAGACGTCTATCCATGAAGTTGAATTAGGAGACGTTGTCACAATAGAGCCGGGGGTATATATTTATAAAAAATTTGGTATTAGAATTGAAGATGATGTATACGTAACCCTTTCAGGACCTATAAAACTTACTTCATTAAAGAGAATAATAGAGTTGTAGAGAGGTTGCAAAAGCCATGCATAGAAGAATTAAACTATTTGAACCAGTAATAGATGATGATGATATAGAAGCTGTGGTTAGGATTTTAAGATCAAAATGGATTGCACACGGTTCTGAAGTAGAGTTGTTTGAAAAAGAATTCGCAGAGTATATCGGAGTCTCATATTCGGCCGCTGTAGCAAATGGAACCATAGCACTCATGCTTGCGCTAAGAGCTTTAGGTATAGGACAAGGTGATGAGGTACTGGTTCCCGATTATACATTTATAGCAACAGCTACAGCTGTTCTCATGGTTGGAGCTATCCCAAGGTTCGTTGACGTATCATATGAAACATTTAATATAGATATCAATGATATACAGGAAAAGATAACAAATAGAACAAAGGCTATTATAGCTGTACACCTCTTTGGCCACCCAGCAGATGTAAAAGCATTAATGGATGTTGCCCAAGATAAGAAAATATTATTAATAGAAGATGCTGCTCAAGCTCATGGTGCAGAAGCATGGGGTCAAAAAGTTGGAAGCTTTGGTAATGCAGCAATATTTAGCTTCTATGCTACAAAGAATATGACTACTGGCGAAGGAGGTATTGTAGTTTCAAATGATAAAAATATTGTTGAAAAGGTGAAACTTTTGAGAAACCATGGACAGATATCCCGATATGTACATGTAGAATTGGGAGGAAATTATAGAATGACATCCATTCAAGCAGCATTGGGTAGGGCACAGTTAAGAAAATTAGATAAGTTGAACGATATAAGACGTAACAATGCTTGGAGACTAACTGTACAACTGAGCCGTCTAAAAGAATATGTAGAGTTGCCCTATGAAATCCCTTGGGCAAAGCACGTTTATCATATATATGCTGTTAAGATTAAAAGAATTGAATATAGAGAGTGTTTACAGAAATGTCTGGACAACAACGGAATTGAGTCAGCTATACATTATCCGTTACCCCTACATCTCCAGCCCCTATTCCAATCTCTTGGTTATAGCGAATGTTGTAAAACTGCCTTAAAACTCTCAAAGTGTGAATTAAGCCTTCCTATACATCCAAATTTGGATAGCGATGATATAGTATACATAGGTAAAGTATTCAGTAATTGTATAATGAATTGCTATGGTATGGAGGAAAAGGTATAAGTAATGAAAATTTATGTAGCTAAGGCATATTGTTCTAAACTGTATGGAATATTTCCTATAGGATTTCATTTTCATTGGCTATATACTTTACTGTAATTCCTTGGAACTGTTCACTATACCACCTTAGTTGTTCTTGTACGCTCTTCCTTAGCGATTCATTTATATTAAATCGCTGTCGAGCCCAGAGGACAGATTTTTCATCAATATTTCCATTAGATTTACTTGCAGCTAATCTTACTAAAGCATCTATTTCGGCATTTGTGAACCAACGTGTTATTGTAGAGATATGCTCAGCGAGTTTTTCATCAAGTTTTATATTGTATCTTTTAGCACTTCTGATTGCTATGTATTTTCTAAATTCCCTATCAGGATAGCCCATAATTATTATGGCATCAATTCTTCCAGGTCTTATAATTGCAGGGTCGAGTATTTCAGGCGTGTTTGTAGTCATCACTATTAAAGGTCTTGAGGATTCTTGCAGATATCTTAAAAATATAGTTATCTCACTTACATGAGTTTCATGTATAGCTACATGCCTACCTACAAGGAAGTCCACATCATCTAGAAGGATCATGAAGTTTTTCTTAGATTTAAGGTTTTGCAAAGTTGCTTCAAGTATTTTTTCAGTTAATCCATACCACATAGACCTATATACGCTTGGTCTAAGTTCGGCTATCTTTAAACTAAGTGCAGATGCTATAGCTTCTGCTGTAACACTCTTACCTATACCAGGTGGACCTGTTATTAAGATTCCCTTTGGAGCATAGCCAGCCCGAAGAGCTAGTGGTTTTATAATTATAGTCTCCAATTCGTGTCTTAGTTTTGGAGGAATGTCATCTAAATTCCAGAAAGCCTTTATTATTGGTATCTTAACCCTTATCATTTCATGTAATTCTGGAACCGTTACCTCTATAAAATTCTCATGCTTCTTCTCCTTTAGTATAACTAATAGAGTAAAGGTTCTTTGAGGTAAGGACGAGTCCTCGATTATTGAATAAGATTTAAGGTTATGTACTAAAACATTCCAAGAAATTTTATAGAAGTGTTTAATTGTTTTTGCACCTATATTCTTATCTGGAACCCTAGCTACTAAGAGAAATATTGTGGGTTTTTTACTAACACCTTTAAAATTCTTCTTAGTAACAATGGCACTACTCAGCAACATTGGTTCACCATTTTTATTCATATCAATACATGATACTAGGGCCTGTGAATATGGATCAAATGATTGCAGGTAGAGTGGCATTATGGTAGAGGAAAGTATATGAACTACATAGGAGAGATTCTCTGGAGATATATTTCTTATACCATGACCTTTAATTATAAGCCTCGTATTACTTTCAAGCGGCCTATTCAACACTTTAGCTATTAACATTGATAACGATAGTGCCTTATTATTTGGTTTAGTTTGCGCTACCTCGATTAGAGCTATCCGGTATTCATTCATCTTAGGTATTGTAAATGTGTACAACTTGGCATGTTCAGCATGATGACTCAAACAGTTCTGCACCTCACTTAGACTAACACATTAATATAGAAGCTTTTAAACTCGTAGGAAAAAATTACATGATAGGCGTAGATTACTTACTAACAATGGTACCTAGATTAAAATTGAAGGATACTCAATGGTGCGACAATTATGGCAAAGAGGATCATTATCATGGGTGCAGGTGGAAGGGATTTCCACAATTATAATGTTCTGTTTAAGGATAACCCAGAGTATCATGTGGTCGCATTTACCGCTACGCAGATACCTGGAATAGAATATAGGAGATTTCCACCATCTTTAGCCGGATCTCTATATCCCGAAGGAATACCGATCTATCCTGAAGAAATGTTGCCAGAGATTGTAACTAGATTTAAGGTTGATGAGGTGGTATTTAGTTATAGTGATCTAACCTATGAAGAGCTTGGAAGGAAAATATCGATGGTTCTGTCTGCAAATGCCTCATTTAGATTAGTAAGCCCTTTTGACACGATGATAGATAGCGTAAAACCTGTATTGGCAGTCACAGCAACCAAGACTGGTGCAGGTAAAAGTACAGTTTCAAGGGCAATAGCTCAAGAAATGGTTAAAAGAAACTTGAACTTTATTGTCGTAAGACATCCTATGGCATACGGAGAATTGGAAAAGAGGGTTGTACAGGAATTCAATTCCATTAATGATTTAGATAGATATGATTTAACAATTGAAGAAAGAGAGGAATACGAGCATTATATAAAAATGGGAATAAAGGTGCTTGCTGGCATAGATTACATTAAAATTCTTCACAAAGCCGAAGGCGAAGCCGATATAATATTATGGGATGGAGGAAACAACGATACACCATTCTATAGACCATGGTATCAAATCACCGTTACAGATGCTATGCGTCCCGGCATAGAGTTGAATTCGTATCCGGGAGAGATTAATATGAGGCTTGCTAATACAATCATAATTACTAAGGTATCGCAGGCAAAAGTAGATGATATTAATAGAATAGTAAGAAATATTAGAAGTATAAATGAAAAAGCCAATATAGTTAAAGCTGATATGGAGATAGAAGTTGATAGACCAGAATTACTAGAAGGACGCAGAGCCCTAATTATAGAGGATGCCCCAACAGTAACACATGGAGGTTTGCCGTATGGTGCAGGCTACATTGTTGCATTAAAATACGGGGCAGAAATAGTCAATCCAAAACCATATGCAAAAGGATTAATTAAACAAATATATGAAACATATAGCCACATAGGTTCAGTGCTTCCTAGTGTTGGTTACACTAGGCAACAATTAAATGACTTAGAAAAAACCATAGATGACATTGAATGCGATGTTGTGGTCCTCGGAACACCTGCAGATATATCACGAATAATCAAGATAGATAAGCCGATTGTAAGGGTTAGATTTAATCTTAAAATAATAGATGGAATGAGCATTAAGGAAATAGTAGATGAATTTATCAGAATTTCAAATCGTAGAGATTAAAGAATTCATTATATATTAATCATTCTTCAATCTGTGATATACAGGATGATAGAACTGTTTATATATTTCACTACTTGCCATTTTCTCTATCAATTCTTTTGTTCTAACATATTTTTGTTCATATATAGATTTCTCGCCATGCTTCTTTATATAATCTTCTATCGAAATACCGTAAGTTTTTTGAGGTGAATCTCTATAAATATCGTTTATGATATTGAATGCACAGAATGGTATTATCCGACCATCTGGAAGAGCGTAATGTACAGCACATCTCATAACTCTTTCAACATCATAATTCCACTCGTCCATGAAGTGCATCATGCCTAAGAAGAGAAACTTGTAATGGAATTTTCCTAGTGCAGAATAGTTTCTATGTATAAATATATCAAGAATGATGCTTCTCAACTCAGCCTTAATTTCATCGGGTACTCGATCCCATAATATGTACTTATTTAAGATTTTTATTATACTTGCAAGACCTAGCATTCTTATAAGTAGTTTAGGTTTATTGGCTAAGCTTTCATATCTCTTTTCTAAATAATCGAGCAGTCCATCAGCATCAATAAGATTTGTTATTGGAACGAAGTGTATACCATCAGATCCTCTTTTCACATATACATATGTTGCTGCTCCACACATTGGGCTTGTTGTAAATTCTGCACGTTTAGATGTACCTAAAAGTGTAAGAAATCTAGCTATAGGTACAGCAGCCCCCACAGGATACCACGACGTATATGGTATCTCACCATCTGTTTGATCCTCAATCAGCTTAATAACCTCTGGTATTGTTATCCTAAATCTAGCTCTTTCCTGTTTACGCATCATACCAACAAGGCTTACAGGTTGAAAGTTTACACCTCTTACAATATCCATATTGTATGCAGCAATCTTTATTATATCCCCAAGTTCATCATCATTAACCGATTTTATCACTGTAGGCACAAAGACAACGCTAGTCATATTACTAGCTCTAAAGACCTCTAGTATATACGGTAATTCCCAATGGTTTTTTGGATTCGTTGCTGGTGTTACTCCATCAAAGCTCAAGTATATGGTGTTGACACCAGCACCTCTCAAGCTCTTAGCATAATCTATTGCTTTTTCAGGATCTTTTAGGTAGAGATCTGCGAATCTTATGCCATGTGTATTAAGCTGTATATGTGTAACACCCAACCTTCTTAATATTCTGACTATGTCTATTAAATCCTCACGTAGAGTAGGCTCGCCACCAGTAAGCTGGACAGCAACTGCAATATCTCTTTGTTTATTCAATGCTTCAACCATTTTAATAATATCGTCAATAGATGGCTCATAGACATATCCTGCCTTTTCTGCAAAATAAAAACAATACCAGCAACTCAAGTCACACCTATTCGTTACAACAATATTTAATAATGCCGTATGGGTCTTATGTAAAGGACATAAACCACAATTAAATGGACAAGGAGCTGTCGCAGCAGTATATGGATTATCAATACCGCTGCCTTCAAAACTAAACTTTTCAAAACGTTTAGCCATTTCAGAATCGGCAAAATATATCTCCTCGATTTCCCCGTGCTCTGGACATATACGTCTAATAAATAATGTATTCTCCTTTTCAACTATTATCGCAGGTAGAACTCTAAAACAATTCGGACAAAGTGATGAAGTATACCTTAAAATTTTTTCATTGTGTTTTACTTGTGGTAATCGACCACCAACATGGATTGATCTTCTACCAACATTTACAGTTCTGTCAAATTTATTGAATTGAGCTACAATTAGTGGTTGATCAGACAATCATAGCACCTTTTAAGCATCTTAACTCTATTAATAATCAGTAATGGAAGCAATATATAACACTATCGGTAGTAAAACATCATAGACTTATCTATAGATTATTTTTGAAGATATGTGATCCCAACTAATTTCCAGAACCTTTCTCCCCATCCAAGTGATTTCTCTTCCTACTGTTCCATAACCTAATATCTTTGGTTCAAATCCTACTGATGCAAGTGATAGAACCAACTCATCGACGCACCACTCATTGACTGCTAGCATCGGAATGTATTCTTCATTTGCCATTAAGATGAGTTCTGTTATATCATTGTAATAATCTCTATTAGTATAGTAAAAATTAAGAAGACTGTAGGACGCAATATTGTAGGGTGGTATATTTAATAGAATTCCGTATCCCGAAGCTTTCATAAGATCGTAGAGTGTTTCAGCAAATGTATCACTTACATCTATTGAACCGACAATGCATTCCCTATATTTTTCAATAATTTCTACAAGTTTTAATTCCACCAACGGTCTGCATGACACTTCAATAACATTTTCACTAAGACTACTAATATCATTACTATAATGGGATATGTAAGCTATGACCGTATCACCAATCCTACGGGGAAGTAGGAGCACGCTCTGCGGTCTAACCATTCTAGGTATAGGTACACATCTGCAATCAGCAAGAACGAATACGTCTATCCAATCATCATTACCGGAATTTGTATCTATGTTAGCGATATAGCCTCCATACACAGCAATGGCGTCTGTAGCACCCTTTATAACATTTTCTAGTTCATTAATTGAGTCCCTTGCCAATCCTATCGATAAAGCATAGATTGCCGGTTTACAACCTTTAGCGATGACGTCACTAACCGCGGCCGTAACAGCTCTAAATCCTACATCTCTATAGCTACACCATCTATATCGAGCCCTCGAAAATGCAAAACCATCGACCTTAACAAGAAGCCGTGTTGAATTATAAGTTAAGTCTCCAGCATCATCGTAGAAAGTTAGTAGTGAACCCGGGTGACGCTTAACTAATTTTGCTAATTTCAGTAGATGGTCTTTCATTTCCTTAGAGACACCACTATAGTAATGTGATGTGTATAGCCCCTTAAATATATTTGCGGATACAAAGACTAATAGTGAATATGTATATAAATAGAATTGATGGTGGGAATGGTATTGCAATGGCGAGTCCAAGAATAGTTTTTGGAATTCCTGATACAATGATAAAACTTTGGGAATACATACAAGATATAGATGTCATGGTAAATAGCTTAAGATGGAGATGGCCAAAACCAAATGTTTCAAGTATGTGGGTTGATTCAGGTGGATATCAAATAATGATTAGAGGACTAAAGATTGCCTTAGAAGATGTCATTAAAAAGTATGGTATTCTCGATGCAGATATATATATATCACTCGATATTCCTCCAAGACAATTTTGCTTAATAACAAGACAGCAACTTTTAGAAAATATTAAAAATTTTGAAGTACTGTACACAAAGCTAGAGGATAAAAAAATAATCCCCGTAATTCACTGTTATGACTGCTATAGCATGCTAGAAGCAATCGATACTTATAAAAGATATGGTGTTGAGTTAATCGCATTTGGCGGTATTGTCCCTCCTACTCTTGCTAAGAATGGTAAGGGAAGTAGGGTAGTGCCAATAGTGGCACTTACTATAATCTCAAAGACATTTAGAGGAAAAGTGCATGCACTAGGGGTAGGAGGTACCTCTACTATGTATAATGTGTTAAAAACTCTAAACGTGTATTCACTAGATTCTAGTTCATGGAGAACAAAGGCAGCCTACGGAAAGATAATCATACCAGGACGTGGTGAAAGATATGTTGGAAATGGTAAAGCTTCCTTTGGCAGAAAGGATTTAACTATACAAGACTGGGAAATTCTACTAAAAGCACTTACGGAAACGAGATTTCCATATGTGGATAATCTAGATGAAATGCTATCAACCTTCCGTGGAAGAGCCATTATAAATGCATGGATAGTTCATTATTTTGCAGATACACTTTCAGAATGCAATGGTTTTGCATGGCTTGTAGAATACAGCAAAAAGATAAAAGATATGAATGCTGCAGAACTTTGTATAATTCATGACAAATTAATTAATAATATGAAAATAGCAGCTACTGATACTCTTTCTGCCAATAGTACCTTATAAACATTCTACATTCTATTACAATCTCCTCTTATCCTAAAAAGATGCAAAGGAGAATCCTATTGTTTTCTAATTTCTAAGATTTATTTGTGCTCATCATATTCGTCGTAGATTTGTAGAACCGTAATATGATCTATTTCATTAGCCACAAAAAAGTTTTTGAACTGTCTGTAGCTACTATTACTGGAGAGCTAGCAGAGACCTGATAAACATCAATAATCGTAATAATAAAAATAGAGGTTGCCAGATAATGTTAGAACATAGACTCCTTCCAGCAAATCCCTGCCCAAGGTGTGGCAGCGAACTTCGACTCGTTATAGAGGCTGAATATAGAGAAAGAAGGTCTATAGTATCCTATAGTTATGTTTGTACTACATGTCGTCATAAAGAAAAAATTGAACAGCTAGATGCAAGGTTAGATAGTGATAAGCTACTTATAAGTAGAGTTAAGTATATAAGGTAAACTAATTTTTAAATATCTACACCATATCATATTTACCTAACTGAAATAGGTTAGTAAAATGATGGATAGAAATAGAATCTTAACGATATTGGTGACACTTATATCAATTGTATTCTTCGCATTTGTGTCCACTTTCATACCCCAGGATTTTATATGGGTAGTATTTCTACTCTATACAATGATATTTATGTCCCTATCAATGGCATTACCACGCATATTATCGAAAAGAAGATATGGTGATGTAAAGGGGGCAATTCTATTAAAAGCTGATCGTCAGGAGGTTGCAAAAATTATGATGAAAGATCAAGAAATAGATAAAGAGATAAAACCACAGGTAATTGCATCTTTAGCATTACTACCTCTGTCGATAGTTATATGGATTATAGCCTCCTATACAGTTTTTCCATATATCGTCCCAGTATCACGTAATTTAATAGCTAAATCTGAATTGTTTATACGATATCTAGTATTCTATGGTGTTCTGATTGGATTAATGAGAATCGTAACATATTTCTTCATGCCTAAAAGAATGCTCGTCCCCCTTAATAGCTATGAGATTAGAAGTGGAGGTATAAAATCGGGTTCTATTACTATACTCTTTCCTATAGATACAAATCGATATGAGGTTGCAATAAATCATAAAAGGAGTTTCATCGACATTTATGATAGAAGAACCAAGCAAATATATAGACTCTATGTAGCTGATATTAATAGAGCTGAAACAGTTATACAGAAACATGGGTTTCAGAAATGAGTAGCAATATTGACGTACCATGGAGGGTGCCAAATCCTCTAACACCTAATCATAGTCTAGATCAAACATCTATACTGAGAATAGTATTTGCTCCATTAGGTAGCATTACACCGCTAGTACTGTTACTTACTATAATAGCGATAACATTTATCTTAGTAGGTATATTCACGTTAAAAATTTCATCTAGAGAAACAAGATTTGGTGGTATACAAACATATACTCCATTTTTATAAAGGATTTGCAGGCTCTCCAATTCTTATGTTTTTGAATACTATAGATTTAGCAACACTTATAGCTGTCACTACACTCCATCTCCTTATTGGTACTGATCTTACGTAGATAACCCAGTCCGGATTCTCTAAATCTACCCTACGGTCAATACCCTCAGCTATCATCTTTATAGCTTCAATGCTGGAAAGCTTCACAAGCCTTTTCCTTTCATTAATAGAATATACCTTGCCATGTAATGTTATTCTGAAGGAGGCATTCTGAGGTATTCTAGCTAATGCGTATTTTTGAGCTTCCTCTACTATTCTATCAATTATAGGTTCCACTACACTATCTACTGGTATAACCCGGTGTATCGGAGTATCTTTTCCGTATAGGCATGATTTCAGTTTATACCATGTGGAATAGGGATCTGCGATATTTATTAAGATAAGTGAAGATCTAACTTTTACAACAATGTACGAAGTTCCAATACAGCTATTAATCTGTGAAAATGCCCAATCTATATTCTCCCTGCCGGGTTCGCATGTTATAATGATATTAAAATTCAATGTCATCTCCCTAATATCTTCAAATATAGGATGCTTCTCCTGGGTATTATAACAGCCTTATTGCCTTGTGCTAGACCTACTTCATCTCTTGTTATCTTTATTAAACGTCCTTCAATTTCGTTTCCATTAACAAGTTTTGTAAGAACATCTGATCCTATGAACTCTTCATCCAGAACATATTCTTTTTCACAACACTCCCCCATACCATGTATATCGCTTAAACCTGTAACAACGTATAGTATGGAATTCCTAGAGATTATTGTCGGAGTATTTTCAATCGACATCCCTAATTCGTATAGTGCCACTTCATCAACTACCCCCATAAGCTTTTCTCCATTAACGACATGAACCTCTAAACTCCTGCCCTCAAATCTCTCATTCACTATAGCTACGCCTCTTCTTTTTATCGAATAGTATTGATTCACTAGGGCCACCCCACATATCCTGTAATATTTATTGTAAGGAATTTAATAAGCTAATTATATACGATGCTCATTATTAAGAGTGTGTTTTAGTAGCTATTTAGCATAAAGTTTTAATTTATAGCAATTATAGTATATTATGGTGATGAACATTTGTGCCAATAAAGCTGTATAATACACTATCCCGTACAGAGGAGGTATTTGAACCGATTACACCACCTATAGTAAAGGTATACTTCTGTGGACCTACAGTATACGATTATACACATCTAGGGCATGTAAGAGCGTACCTAGCATTTGATTTTATAAAGAGATATCTACAGTTAAATGGCTATGATGTAATACACGTTCAAAATATTACCGATATAGATGATAAGATAATAAAAAGAGCTCTGGATGAAGGAGTTACGTGGAAGGAAATCTCAGATAGATTCGCAAAAGAATATCTGGACGTTTTACAGGATCTCAACATCAAAATAGATGTACATCCTCGCGTTTCTGAACATATAGAGGAGATTATAAAATTCATTCAAGTCTTAATTAACAAGGGATATGCTTATGTTACTCAAAGCGGTTCCGTATATTTTGACATTTCTATGTTAGAGGACTATGGAAAACTGTCGAAAAGGTTCAATGCAGAGGAGTGGCGCCAAGAGGAAGAATTTCTCGCTGAAAAGAGGAATCCCTATGATTTTGCATTATGGAAAGCGGCAAAACCTGGAGAACCATGGTGGAATTCGCCATGGGGGCGTGGTAGACCTGGATGGCACACTGAATGCACCGTGATGAGTACGAAATACCTTGGGGAGCGTTTTGATATTCATGGAGGAGGTCAGGACCTGATTTTTCCACACCATGAAAATGAAATAGCTATGGCTGAGAGTGCTTTTGGGGTAAAACCCTGGGTGAAATACTGGGTTCATATAGGCTATCTAACAATAAGAGGTGAAAAGATGAGCAAAAGTTTAGGAAATATAGTATTGGCCAAGGAGGCTATTAAGCGCTGGGGTCCAGAGGTGATTCGCCTATGGGTCTTTTCTGCCCATTATAGAAAACAGTTAGAATTCAATGAAAATGTTATGGAAAATTATAAGAATGTCTATGAAAGGCTTGTTCTTGCTATTGAAACATTAAGAAAGATGGTTAAATCTTCACATCAAATATTTAGCCTTAAGGAATCTGATCTTGAAGTATTAAGAAGCCTTGAAGATATAAACATATCATTTTATAATGCAATGAGTGATGATTTCAATACATCAAAAGCCTTAGAGTCTGTGCACAGGCTTATATCACTCATATTTAAGAGTATTGAACATAGAGAAAACTACATCCTCGCTTCCAGAGCTTATCATATCCTCTGGAACTTCAATAGAATACTGGGAGTACTAGACAAATACTTTATAGATAGCTCTCAAGTAAACTCAGAGGTTATTGAAAAACTAATAGAACTTATAATAAACATAAGAACTGAATTAAGGAAAAGAAAAGAATATGAACTTAGTGACAAAATAAGAAATGAACTCTTAAATATAGGTGTAAAGGTGCTGGACTACAAAAATGGAAGCAAGTGGGTATGGCAGCATTGATGTGTATATTAACCTCCGATAAAATACCAATAGAAGTTCTAATGACGTTGATAAATACTGTAGTGCTGGAAGCGAGAAGACGGGGAGCAACCTTCATTAACATAATATTTTATAGTAACAGCATAAAGGATGTTTTTAAATACAGAGATGCCTTTACTAAATACATAGATATTGGAATACGTATATATATCGAAGAAAAACAGCACCGATTAGTGAAAATACTATCTTCCTGTAACTCAATATATGGATCTCATGAAGATCCTTTCATAGAAGAGTTTTCTAGAGAAACCAATGTAAACATAAAGATAGTTTAACGGTCCCCGTCGCTCCACCTAGCATCATTTTTATTCAGAGGTGCTCCTAAGGTCATCCCAAACTAAGTTAGTGTTCAAAAGGTATTAAATATGTATGCTAAAATTTGCGAAATATGCGATGAATTACCTGCAGAATTTAGATGTCCAATATGCAATAGATATGTCTGCAAAAACCATTTTGACAACTATAATAAACGTTGCACTATATGTAGAGAGAGCACATGCGATGTTTGTAATGATAACCTATCAATAGCAAGATGCAGTATATGTGGCCGAAAAATATGCCACAATTGTTCTGTTGAAGTAGATGAAGTTCGCCGAATCTGCTTCTATTGTGTTATATCTTCAAGATTAAAATACAAAACGATGTATACCAAACAACTGTAGTCACTAAATAGAATTTATTATAATACACCTCTAACAAGAGGTTTAGTATCATAAGATTATTTATTAGAGAATGTTGCCAACTTCATAGTAAGAGAAAAATCATTTTTAATACTATTTTTAATTCGAATAATGATCGTGCACCATGTTCAATCGTTACTATAAATTAATAAGCGCATATCTTAAAGTATCTTTAGGTGCTAATATTGAACATATCAAATAGTATGTTGCAATACGTTAACAATCTGTATAAGGAAGTAGATGAAAGAGTAGATAGAGCAGTAAGGGAAGAGGCTAGTAAAGAATACATTCAAGTTTTATCTGAATTAATGTCACTTGTATCATCCTTGAGAAAATTCCTAAGCAATGCTTCAATGCTTAATAGTGCTTACATGAATGTGAAAAGTGGTAGGATATGTTTTCAATGGTTTTATACGGAAGATCACAATCATATTTCATTAGTAAGGTTTGAACCAAGGGTAACTATAGCTTATAATGGTGCAGGTATGCATGTAAGCTTCAATGATAAGAGCATTAGCTTATACAGCAATGCAATAGAGTACCATATAAATTCGTTAAAAGAAGTTTTGTCATTAAATGAAGTTGATAGTATTATAGCCAGAAAAAGTTTGCTATTAGATATACTGGGTACATTAAAAACAATACTGCAACACTACATGGATGACTTCATTAAATGTTCGAGAACCTTTAAATCGCGATGAAGATGGGTATAGTACTATTAGATAAGAATCAGTTGGGGATTCTAACATCATAGCACCTTCTAGCTCAGGACGGGCTGGGCTTTCATCAGCTCATGTTATTAGTATATGCCATTTTTTAGTTATGTTATCATATACTAATAATGCAGATTCCTTTAATTTATAGAACAATCTACTTTCTATAGAGTCCAGTATCTTCTTGATATCATCATCATTATTTGTAGTTATCGTTGATAGCTTTCTTATAAAGCTTTCCCAAAAGTTTGGGTCAACAGCTATCCTCTCATCTTTTGCTTCAATAACCTTTGCACTACTTTGTTCAAGTTTTGCAAAGAAACTCTCTCTATCTTTAATTCGACTAGCAATATCTCTTTCAAATATAACTTTCTGCTCCTTTAATATATCGATAGCTGTTTTCCTAGCAGTCTTGTGTTCCACTTTCATACGTGTCTCAGTTTCGCCTCTTGTTTTTAACTTTTCTTCTATTTCTACAATTTTCTGTTCTATTCCTTCGATTCTTTCTATAACTTCAGCTGTTTTTCTACTCAATTCATCTATCTTAAAAGTAAAGGGATTTATTCTATCTTGAATTCTCCTCTCTACCAACGAAACAATTCTATCCAATACCAATTGAGATCTCCTTGAAGCATCACCCACCTCATCCACACTTTGTTTACCTAGCTCTCTCATTATGAGAGACCTTATGTATTCTGAAATAGTTAGAAGACCTTCATCCTTCACCCTTTTCTCAAGTTCTTCATACAGCTTATCATCAATTTTTATAACTATGATCCTCATCAAATATACCTGATAATATATTAGGCTTATAAGAATTTAAAAACTGATCTCCTACAAACATCACTCTATATGGGCAAGTTGTTCGAGGACATACCCCCTTATCTCTTGTGGTGATGGGAGATCCTTTACTAGCCGACCATTGTCTAAATACTTAACAAGCATTGGTTTAGCTAAAGAACCATCGCTACACATTATCTCCTTACCTGGAATATCTATGTAGTCTTCGTAAATGGGTCTACATCTATAGAGTTGTTTCATTCCAGGGAGTTTACCTCGTTTGGTAATAGGAATCCACATTTTTGTATCTTCATTATAAATTTCGACTACATCCATACTTAAGTCAACAGACGGTGGAAAAGCTATGGAAGTTCCCACACCAAAGCCATCTGCAACTTCTTTCAATCTTATGATGTTATCCTCATCAATGCCACCACTAATAATAATCTTAACATCGCTAAAACCATGTAATTTGAGTGTCCATTTAACCTCCTGGGCTATCATATAGATATCTCCTCTTCTACTCCTTGGAGTATCCAAGCGTACTCCCCATAACTTCTTTCCAAAAACTTGTGTTGCCAACACACTCTCATATCGTTCGTCATAAAACGTATCGACCAGCGCTATTCTAGAGACTTCTTTAGGTATCGTCTCATCAAAGGCTTGGAATGCTTTGACTGGGTCGCCAAAGACTATTATTAATACATGTGGCATTGTTCCCTTAGGTTCTATACCCATGAATTCTTTACTAGATACACCCGATACGGCATCACAACCTCCTATGTATGCAGCTCTATCCAATGCCGGAGCGATTGCTGGATGCTGTGCCCTCAATCCAAAAAATAAGACCTGCTTATCCCCTGCCAACTTTTTAATCCTTGCCGCTTTCGTCGATATACTAGAATAGAATCTCAAAATACCGAGCAACGCTGTTTCAAGATGTATGATATCGCATACCCTTCCCTCTACCACCGCTAGCGGTTGGATCTCTTTAAATATTGTACCCTCAGGTAAAGAGTAAAACGTTATATTTCTATCTGCCAAAAGAGCTATTGCCTCCTCAAGTCCTGTGAAAACAGCCCATTTATAGTTTTTTGGAAGACTATAGGCATGAATTTCGTACCTTACCTTTCTATCACACAAACCGTATTTCTCTAATATATCTCTACTTCTAATAAAGTAGATATCTGTTGCTTCTCCCTTTCTAATCCTATCATCATCTAATATGTAAAACTGGGGATTACCGTCCACCATATCCCTTACCCTACACCTCCTTATTACTACTCATTTAAGGATTGATAAATTTGAAGGATAGGGTGTGGCTATATATATAGATTTTTCATAGTACACCAAATCATTTCTATCCTATTTTTATACCCTTCTTTTCAGCTAATTTCTGTGGCATTATCGTTATAATTCCTTGTTCTTCATCTCTTATAATTATGAAGTCGGCACCAAACTTCTCAACAATACTTCTTGGTATATAGAGATTCAATGATAGAGTGAAATACTCATAGCTATATACTTTATCTTTCACATTTTTACGTCCTATTATTTTCCTTACCTCAACTCTTCTAATCTTAGATTTAGAGGTCTCTAATGTGCTCACCGCAATTCACCGGTCTTTCTCTTTAAGGTGAAAATTAAATAAGCTTTAATTACTCAACGTATATACCTGGTCTTAAGGGTAACGCTACTTTTTTCTTATCACCGAGATCTGGCACGCTATCATCTGCTGCTGAATATATTTCTACCTCAGCTCTTATTTTTTTAACAATGTATTCACGAGCCATCATAAGCAATTCTAGCTCATCTGCATCTCTACACTTTAGATAGAATTCCTTAATATCATCACGGACAGTTGTAGCTATATTATATAACGACTTTAGTATAGAGGCAACACCCTTTTTATCTACTTTCAGTTCCCTAGATAACTTATCTATTATTTCTGATGGTCTGGCGCCTGCACCAATTTCTTCTAATATTCTCCTCATAATTACTTGCATACTACGTGGTGCAACATATATTACAACCCTACGTATCTGTGTCCTTCTAGTTGCTCTAACAATATTATTTACTGCATCTATTATGGCATCAGCGTATCTAAAAGCTAATAGCACATCCATATCTACCTCTTTTGGTATCTCAATTACTTTATTGGCAAGCATACCATCTGCAAATGTTCTACTCCATATTTCTTCAGCTATAAATGGTGTATAGATATTTATAAGACCTAGCCATACCTTGATGGCATCTAACAACTTTCTATTAGGAGTGCCTACAAGCCCTATATACACTCTTATCAAATCTCTAATATCATAATATATGGATATGCCAGCATCCCTAAGCCTGACTTCCTCGAGGGCTCTAACGACATTTTGTATTCTGTACACAAATTCATTCCAAAACCACCTATCAATAGTATTTACCTCATCACGTAACGATTCTTTTTTATAGAATAATTCTGTTATCTCATCCAATAACGCTCGGAGAAGCTGTGGATATTCATTTTTACACAGTTTTTCAAGCATATCGTAATCTATATTCTCATCCTGGTGTACTTCAGCATTTAGTGCTAATAGCAACCTAACTACATCAGATCCATATGTAGTTATCAATTTCTTTAGCGGTATTATATTCCTTGCGGATTTACTCATCTTCTGCTGTTTTATAAGAACCCAACCATTAGCTACAATGCCTTTAGGATATAGCTTTCTTGGAAATAGTGCAACATGATTGAATACAAAAAATGTTAGATGGTTTGGTATTAGATCCTTTCCACTAACTCTCACATCTAGTGGGTACCAATACTCAAATTCTCTGTTTAGCTCTTCTAGAATCCCAGTAGGTATATTTAAACTACGTGAAAGCTCTTCAACGCTACCCTGTCTTAAAAATACATAGTCCCAAAACTCCTTAGTCAGCTTACTACTATCAATTCCATATTCTCTTACCTTATGTATAATAGTATAGAAGGCCATATATATAGTTGAATCACTCAAGCTCTCTATAATCCACCTATTATCCCACGGAAGTGGTACACCCAGACCTCTCGTTCTCGCACACGCCCTTCTCTTTAACCAGTCAATCGTTGCTTCAAATTGAGCTACAGATTCCTGTGGTACTATTTTCATATTCTTTAGCCATTCTCTTGCCATGTCTTTCCATACATTATCGCCATAATTTATGAACCACTGGTCCTGTAGAATCTTAACTACAATCTCTGTACCACATCTGCAATAGACTGGTTTATTGAGAAGTTCATATATAGAGGTGCCGAGCCCGCTGGTAATGATATAGCTTCTTATATTTTCTCTAGCCTCCTTAACATTTTTACCAGCTATATTTAATTTAATGAAATCTCTTAAATTCTCCAGAGGAGTTGGCACAATTTCATACAGTTCTTGTATCATACGACCTGATTGCAATTCTAATAGGTATACCGCTTTCGTAGCTTCATCTAGTTTCTCTTTTTCATTTTGTGATTTTATATTCATGTTTTTCAGTATTTCATAGGCTGTAGCGATTCTTTTACCATTGGTTTCTATGATGATCCTTGGCTTGATAGAAGATATCATATCTGAATACAGTGGATCATTTTTCATATCTTCGAGAGCTATTGCATCATAAGGAGCATGTGCAGGAACGCTCATCACAATCCCTGTTGCAAATGAGGCGTCTACAAATGCTGCTGGTAATACTAATATTTCCTCATTTGTTATTGGATTGCGAACCTTCATTCCAACGAGGCTGCTTCCTTTAATTGACTCAATTATAACGAAATTCAATTGATGCTTTAGCCTACTAGCAGCTTTCTCCCCTATAATCCATATAGATCCTTCAGCCGTTTTAATTTTAACATATGTTTCTTCAGGATTAATCCATAAATTCGTTACACCAAATATTGTTTCAGGTCTTAGTGTTGCCGTTGGATACACCATATTGTCTTTATCTTTAAAGAATATGGCTATAAACTCTCCAATTTCGGGTTCGGCATCACCTTTAGTGTCATGCATGCCGACAGGCATTTCGTGCCTTGGACACCATCCGACGGGATGCGTTCCTTTTTCAATGAGGCCTTTTTCATGTAATTTGAGGAATTGCCAGTGAATAAATGATTTGAATTCTGGATCTATTGTTGTAAATTCTCTTCTCCAATCTATAGATAGTCCAAATAAACACATCGTCTCCTTTGATATTCTATGAAAGTATCTAGCTAAATGTAATGGATCGCTCATCCTTTCTATATCGCTTTCAGGAACCTCGTAAATATCCTTAAAAAGTTCTATAAGCTCTCTATCACCATTAGCAATAGCTTCAGCCATCGATATTATTGGTGTACCTGTGTAATGAAATCCCATAGGAAACAGGGTATTGTATCCTTGAAGTCTTTTAAAACGTGCAATTATATCTGCAATAAGATAGGTTCTGCCATGACCGATGTGTATGGGTCCATTAGGATACATAAAGGCTGCCGTGATGAAGAATTTCTTAGTATCTTTATCAGGGTTAACCTCGAATGCTCTCTCCTTCAACCATTTGTTACTCCATTTTATTGCTAGTTCAACAAAATATTTATTTATATCCATCTCCATTTCGATATCTACCTAAAGGCATATGACACTGCTATATAGCTTTAT
>Ga0209394_1000450_pt1 | contig 32356 bp, 29 predicted proteins | sample JNZ201metaG_FD_184122 | JGI IMG/M metagenome (GOLD analysis project Ga0209394, IMG submission 184122) | Hot spring microbial communities from Jinze hot spring, China to study Microbial Dark Matter (Phase II) - JNZ 20120812A (SPAdes) (version 3) ...
TCGGAAAAGCAGGAGATTGAGAGGTTAAAATTCAGCGTAGAGAAGCTTTCTGAAGAGTTGAATACCGCTGTGGCTGAGCTTAAACGGTCCATAATTGACATTAGATCGGCGGTAAGTGAAATCGAGAACCCCTTCAACCTATTGAGGGTGATTACAAGCGAAAAGGATTTGGAGAAAATAAAAGGTGAGAAGCTGCCCCCGGGCGTCAAATCCATTGTTATAGGAAAACCAGAGGAAAAACCTAGAACAAAACCTTCCGAGGAAAAGCTTGAGGAAGAAAAAGGAGAGAAAAAGACACCTACACTGCAACCTGCGCTCCGCCAACCCAAACTCCAATTTGCCCTTCAAATACACCAGCCCCCACATTACCAAACACATTACCATGCTGGACAAGCGACTTTTATAGGAAATTGCCATGGCTCTAATTGACAAGGTTAATATAAGGGTCAAATTTACAGTCAAACGTTCAAAATACTCGAGAGGAATGAGCCACCATGAGAGATGAAAGGTTGTTTGTGGATTTTGCCGGAGTAACCCTCCCAAGCCCCATCGGCGTTGGCGCCATCGCAACCTTTATGGGCAGTTCAATACCCGACGAGGATGTCGCAAAGATACTGCTCAAGTCGGCGGAGGCTGGAGCTGGATACATAAATGTGGGAGCGCTTTGCTCCCTGCCCGAGGACTACGTTAAGAGGAAGAAGAGGGAAGTTGCGTCTGAGGAGTGGCAGCAGATAATTCGAAAACATTTTGGCGGGAGACCCGTTAGGCGATGGATGAAGGATGGGGAAGGATGCTTTCTGCATAGGCTTGGCGCCCTAACGCCCTATGGCATTCCAATAGAGGGGTTCGCGAAATCCCTGGAGCTTAAAATGCCCATAATTAAAATGTTGATGGAGAAGAAGCCGGAGGATGTCCCGCTAATCGCAAACATTGAAGCCGCCGGAGACCCAGAATCGTTTGCCATAGCTTCTAGAAGGGCTGAGGAAGCAGGCTTCGACATGATTGAGATTAACGTTTCTTGTCCCTTCTTCGCCACGGTAAGCGGCAACGTGAAAGCCTTTCTGGATGGAAAGTTTATCTTCTCCAACATGGGCGCCATCATGGGTGACTCCCCAGAATTCCTGGAGGAGGTTGTTAAAGAGGTCGTCAAGGAAGTCAGCATCCCCGTGGGGGTTAAACTCACTCCAGAAACCGGCTTCCCAAGGGTTGTGGAAATCGCCAGACGAGTGAAGAAGGCGGGTGCCTCCTTCATCAGCACCGCCAACATGGGCGTGACAATTCCGCCGCCAGACATTTATAACAGAGGGAAGACGACACTACCTTTCACGGATGGAAACCCCTTCATTGGATATGGCGGAGAACCATTAAGACCCATAGTGCGTAAGCATGTCGCCGCCATAAGCATGTTCGTGCCGGAACTGGACATACTAGCCATGGGCGGCCTGATGAACGCCGAGCATATAATCCAGGTAATAATGCTTGGAGCCAAAGCCACGGGACAGTGCGCCGCCATATTCTTCAAGGGCATCAGATACTTGAAAGCCGAACTCGAGTTTATTAGGAAGTTTATGGAGGAGCAGGGCTACAACAGCATAGAGGAAATGCGCAGTGTAGGCGTGAAAGAGCTGAGGATGGCGGATGAAGCGGTGGACATAGCTGCAAAAGCCAGCATTGACGAGAACAAGTGTACGCTCTGCAAGACATGCGTGGACAACATCTGCGCCGCCCTTTACGTGGAAAACAATAAAGTTAAGGTTTCCGAAAGGTGCATAGGCTGCGGCTTATGCGTTATTGTGTGTCCGGCCAAAGCGATAAAATTGGTGCCCGCCTAGACCTCTTCCCCCTTCTGCTTTTTATTTTCTAGATTCCTCCAGCAATTATAGGCATTATCACGATTTCATCCAAGTCTCTGAGCTTCGCTTTGGGTCCGCCGATGAATTCAAGACGTTTACCATTCACCAGAACAGCCACACCCGTGTCCTCGAGGTTTATGCTGACTCCGTGTTCCCTTTCAATTCTTGCTAGAACATCCTCAACGGTGGCGTCGTCGCCGAGGAAAAGCCAGAAGTCCGTTAAACCATACTTCTTGCGTGTGGTGCTCACAAACTTGACGCGAACCCTCATTATAAATCACACAAAAAGAGGGACTAGGGTGGATAAAGCTCGTTGGCGGCTTCCGTTAGCTCTAGCTGGACTAGTTTTTCCTTCGTTGGGATCCCCAGCTCACTCCAGCCCCTAGCCCTATAATAGTCTTTGAGGAGGAGATCAAGCTCAAAGATTTGTCCCTTTGAAGGCTCTCTGGGCACTGGCTCCTTGAGGATCCTCTCGGGCATAGAGTCATGGCTGGCGTCAAAGCCATCCCTGGCTATGAATGCCCTTTCAAGGTTGAAGATTCTCTCGCCCACAAGCCACAGGTATCTTGGATCCTTAAACTTTTCAATGCCCGTAGCCGCATGCAACAGCCTACTGTACACGTCTAGAGTTATCATGTCACTGCTGAGGGGGAAAGAGCAGAATACGGCTGTTTCAGCCACCGCTGTCTCATCCTGCACATATTTGGTTATTTCACCCTTCCCCTCCACGGCGAAGGGGTCAACTTTCCTTGGAACACCCAATATCTCGAATTTGTTCCAGCCGATGCAGTGGCTTGCGCCCATAGGCGATGTGGCAAAGTTCAATCCATGGGCTTTCACTGAACGCGGGTCGTAAGCCGGAAACTCAAGCCCTTTAACGTGCATGGCGTATTTTTCGGCACCTCTTCCAATTATCTCGGCGGCTCTTTTGACTCCCTCGCCGAGCAATGCGCCTATGCCGATTCTCAGGGCTATGCGCCTCACAAGCTCCACTATAACGTCTGGGTCTCCCCATCTAAGCTCAAGGCCGTCAGTTTCGCTTTTGCTTATGATGCCCTTCTCGTAGAGTTCAGTGGCGAAGGCTATGGCAACCCCCGTTGAAATAGTGTCCAAGCCATATAGGTCTGAGAGCATGTTGGCGTAGGATATAGCCTCTATATTACAGTTTCCGAGAATTCCACCGTAGGACCAGTGGGTTTCATATTCTGGGAAATCCCAAACAATTCCAGCGTAGGGTCCCCTCGTGATCTTGAATTTCTTCCAGCATCTAATCATGCAGCCATAGCAGCCCTCATGTTTAACCACGTAGCTGGCTAGAATGTCTGGTGTAAACCTGTGGGCGCCCTCAAATGGAAGCTGTTTGAAGTTGTATGTTGGAAAATTACCCATAGTGTAGAATAGGTAGACTATGCCGTTGGTGCCTAAGCTCCTAAACCCTTCAAGGGCTGGGTTCTTGCGGAAATTCTCTATTTGCTCCTTAACCGCCTCATCAAAGGCTTTATCATCATAAATTGCAGGATGCCTAGAACCCCTTATAGCTATGGCTTTAAGCCTCTTAGAACCCATCACGGTACCGCCGCCACCCCTCGCCGCAGTCCGCATATCATCAGTGACTATGGCTGAAATTTTGACAAGCCTCTCCCCAGCCGGGCCTATCAAAACCATCCTTGCCCTTTCATCCGTTTCTTCACGGATAAAGTCTCTGGCAGCCAACGTTGCCATGCCCCAAACTTTAGAGGCATCCCTAAACTCCACCTTGTCATCGTTCACCCAGAGGTAGATGGGTTTTTCAGAAGCCCCCTCAACAATTATGGCGTCGTACCCCGCGAACTTTAGTTCAGCCCCGAAGAAGCCTCCACCCACACTTCTGCAGTAGGCGTTTGTAAGCGGGGACTTAAACTGGGCAATCCACCTGCTCGCCGACTGGGCTTTAGTGCCCGTTAACGGGCCCACAGTAAAAATTAGCTTGTTGCCAGGACCGAGAGGATCTGTTCCCTTTGGTACCTCGTCAAATAGTATTTTTGCTCCAAACCCGCGGCCGCCTATGAACTTTTCAGCAAGTTCCTTTTTCAGCGGTTCTACGGCGAATTTACGTTGGGTCAGGTTTACCCTCAGAATTCGCCCCATATAGCCAAACCAAGAATCCGCTTTTTCGTACATTCTTCAGCCCTCAACGATTCTACTTTCATAGCATGCAAAAAACTTTAAAGTTTTTCATGAAGTGCTTCGGCAAATTGCATCGTACAGCCAGCTTTAACCTTTAGGGCAAATTTTTTATTACGCATGAAGTTTATCACCTTTCGTGGTTAAGATGGGAAAACCAGATGATCTTGTGAACGCTCTGGCTGATTTAAAGGAGGAAGAGGCCCTCAGACTTGTCAAGGACCTGCTTAATGCTGGTGAAGACCCATTCAAAATCATGGATTATGTCCGCAGGGGAATGGAAATCGTCGGCAACCGTTTTGCCAACAGCGAATACTTCATATCCGACCTAATCTATGCTGGTGAAATATTAAAGGAGATAACAGCCCTAATAAAGCCCAAACTCGCCGCAAAAGAGGCCCAAACCAAGAAGCTGGGCAAAATTGTCATTGGAACGGTGGCCGGAGACATACATGACATCGGCAAAGACATAGTTGTTTTCATGCTGGAGGTTAACGGCTTCGAAGTCTACGATCTCGGCGTGGACGTCCCAGAGGAAAAGTTTGTGGAGAAAATAAGGGAAACGGGCGCCACAATTGTTGGCTTAAGCGGCTTCCTAACGTTGGCCTTCGACTCTATGAAAAGGACCGTTGAGGCCATAGAGAAGGCTGGTCTAAGAGACAAAGTCAAAATAATGATTGGAGGAGGCCAGATAACCGAGGAGGTTAAGCGATACGTTGGAGCTGACGCTTATGGCAAAGACGCTATGGAAGCCGTTGCTCTAGCCAAAAAATGGGTGGGGGTGAAATAGTTGTCGGCAGACGAAAAGCGGGAAGAACTGTTTAAACGGTGGCTTTCTCCGGATGGCGTAAAATTCGCCAGCGAAGAGGCTGAAAAAGGCTACAAGGGGAGAGTTACCCGAATAAAGGATGCTATTGAACTGAAAAAGTTGCCCGACAGGGTGCCTGTCTTTCCAATAATAGGGTTTTTCCCCGCCTACTATGTTGGTTTAACACCCTACGACATGATGTATGACTATGAAAAGCTAACCTTCGCCTTCAAAAAGTACGTCCTAGATTTCGAGCCAGACGCTCATGTAGGAGTAATAGGGCCAGGTCCTGGCAGATTCTTCGAAATTCTCGACTACAAACTATATGCTTGGCCTGGACACGGGGTTCCCAAGGAGAGCTCTTATCAGTGCATTGAAGGCGAATACATGAAGGCGGAAGAATATGACGCCCTAATTGAGGATCCAACACATTTCTTCTTAACAACGTATTTCCCAAGGATTTTCGGAGCCTTGGAGCCCTTCAAAAAGCTTCCGCGCTTCACCAACATCCTAGAAATGTATGGAGGCTTCACGCCAGCCAACTTCATACCATTCGGTTTCCCAGATGTCCAAGCGGCATTAAAAGCTATCATGGAGGCTGGAAACGAAGCCCTAAAGTGGATAGGATATGTGGTGGCATGGGAAAAGGAAATAGCAGGCCTAGGCTTTCCAAACTTTTTCGGCGGTGGAACAAAGGCGCCCTTCGACGTGTTAGGCGACACTCTGAGGGGAACAAGGGGGATAATGCTGGACATGTACCGCAACAAGGACAAGCTTCTCCAAGCTATGGAGGAAATAACACCCCTAATGATTAAAATGGGAGCCTCAGCGGCAAAAATGAATGGAAACCCCATAGTGTTCATACCGCTGCATAAGGGTGCTGACGGTTTCATGTCCATTAAGCAGTTTGAAACCTTCTATTGGCCAACACTCAAAAAGGTCATTTTGGGCTTAATAGATGAGGGATGTGTGCCCTTCCCATGGGCTGAAGGCGCCTATGGCTCACGTCTAGAAATCATCAAGGATCTGCCTAAGGGCAAGACCATTTGGGGCTTCGACCAAACAGACATGCGTAGAGCCAAGGAGATTTTAGGCGATGTAGCGTGTATCGGAGGCAACGTTCCAAGCCATTTGCTGCAAGTGGGCTCCCCGAAGGACGTGGAAAAATACATTAAAAACCTCATTGAGGTGGCCGGCGAAGGCGGAGGATTTATAGTGATGAATGGAGCAGTTATTGATCAGGCAAAGCCGGAGAACGTTAAGGCCATGATCGAAGCCACAAAGAAATACGGCGTGTACAAATAATGAGCGGTTAAGGGATCAGCTTGGGATTTATTGAGGGAATAAAGGTTACCAAGAAATTCGGCGGGTTAACAGCCCTTAACAACGTGGACTTCAGCATAGATGAGGAGGAAATAGTTGGCCTCATAGGGCCCAATGGAGCTGGGAAAAGCACCCTCTTCAATGTGATCTCGGGAACCTTCCGTCCCACTTCTGGAACCATAAAATTTAAGGACAAGAACATTACAGGCCTCAAGCCCCACGAAATTTGCAGGCTGGGCATAGGGCGAACATTCCAGATACCAAAACCATTCCTCAACATGACCGTTTATGAGAATGTTTGGGCTGCAGCGCTTTTCGGATGCGCTAAGGGCAAGCTTGCCGATACTAAACGAGAATTGAACGCGCTGCTTGAAAAGTTTGGGTTAGCCCAAAAAAGCAGAATGCCCGCCTCAAACTTAACAGTGTTCGAGCTTAGAATGCTTGAAATAGTCAGAGCCCTCTCAATAAAGCCTCAACTACTGCTTTTGGATGAAGTGATGGCGGGTTTAAATCCAACAGAGACAGGTCAACTGCTTAAGGTGATTCGGAAACTGCGGGACGAGGAGGGAATAACAATCTTCATGATAGAGCATAACATGCGCGCCATAATGGAGATAACAGACCGCATAATGGCCCTACATCAGGGAGTAAAAATAGCCGAGGGCAAGCCGAAGGAGATAACTCGAAACCCCGCGGTTATCGAAGCCTTTCTAGGCGAGGCCTATGCTCGAAGTTGAAAAACTAAACGTTCTACGCGGCAAAATCCAAGTCTTGTGGAATGCCTCCCTTCACGTTGAAAAGGGAGAATTTGTGACCCTCGTAGGCGCCAATGGAGCTGGAAAAACCAGCCTTTTAAGCACTATTGCCGGGCTTCTGAAGCCAGCTTCAGGGGTTATCCGCTTTAACGGCAGGGTGATCAACGATCTGCCGCCATATAAAATCGTGAATCTTGGAATAGCCTTCATACCGGAGGACAGAAAACTTTTCGCAGGCATGAGTGTCCGTGAAAACCTTATCTTAGGCGCTCACGGCTCGAGGAGGGGACGTTCAAGAGAAGAGAAACTCAAGGAGGTTTACCAGCTTTTCCCAGTACTAAGGGATAGGGAGAAACAGGCAGCTTCCACCCTGAGCGGAGGAGAGCAAAGGATGCTCGCCATAGCCCGGGGTTTAATGTCAGATCCGGAGCTGCTAATTTTGGATGAACCATCGCAGGGTTTGGCTCCCAAAATAGTCCTAGAGGTTTTTGAAGCGTTAAAGAGGCTTAAAGAGCGGGGGGTCAGCATTCTCCTCGCCGAGCAGAATGTTTATCAGGCATTGAAATATGCTGATCGCGCCTATGTTATTGAAACTGGAAAAGTGACCTTGGAGGGCAAGGGGTCAGACCTGCTAAACAACGAGTATGTTAGAAAGGCGTTTCTGGGCCTCTAATCCTCCTTCTTCTTTTCCCCTTCCCGGGAACCTAATGTTTTGAATTTCTCAACAATGCCCATGATGCCGTTAGGCATTACGAGGACTATTATTATCAGCAGTGCGCCTAGGATTATCTGGAAGACCTGGGGGAACGCCACACTGAGGTATTCGTTGATTAGGGATAGCGCCGACGCGCCTATCACCGGCCCGTAGGGCGTCCCTGCTCCTCCAAGTAGGGTCATTACGGCGGGATAGAATGAGTAGCGGGATCCGAAGGCTATGCGCGTGTTTGTGTAGGGGGATATGGTGATGCAGCTTGCTCCTACAAGGCCTATGCAGGCGGCGCTGATTGCAAAGCCTATGGTTTTGTACAGGCTTGTGTTCACACCGGTGTGCGCGGCGGTCTCCTCGCTTTCACCTATCATCCTTAAGGCTAGACCAAACTTTGACCTACGCAAGAGTGTGACCAGCACTAGCGATGTTAGGGACGTCGTTAATATTGAGTAGTAGGTTGTTATGTCGCTGAAGATGGGTAGATATGTTCCAAGGGTTCCTGTAATCCTTATCTCCCACCAGTCAAAGATCACTTTCACTATTTCAGCTATTCCGAAAGTGACTATGGCGAAGTATATGCCCTTAAGCCTCAAAGAAATCAGGCCGACAGCTAGGGCTATTGTGAAGTTCAGAAGCCCAGCCAAAATCACCACAACCGGGAAGGGCAGGACGGGCCAATAATTTAAGACTTTAGCGGTGAAGTATAGTCCTAAACCGAAGAAGGCAGCGGAGCCCAAGGCCACATATTTTGTAAGGCCGGAGAACAGGTACCAGCTTACGGAGAGGGCCACCCAGAAGATCACATCTCTTAAGACGTTCAGGTAATATATGTTGTTTAGAAGGTAAGGTGCGCCTGTCAAGACGGCTATCAGCGCCAAGAAACCCAGCAGGCTTTTCCATAATTCCTGTTTCTCGTTCATAGAATCATCTCCCGAACAATCCTTTTGGTCTAACTATCAGCATTATGAGGAGGAAAATGTAAACCACCGCCATGTGCAGGAGAGGTTCAAACTTGTAGGTTATATAGTAGAGGTATCCCAGAATGAAGCCTCCAGCGAGGCTGCCCATAAAGCTTCCCATCCCACCCAAAACTATGATAGTTAGGGCGATGAAGGTGAAGGTGGCCCCTGAATATGGGTAAATGTCCAAATAAATCGTGGACCACAGTGAACCAGCCAGGGCGCTTAAAAAGGCTCCCAAACCAAAGGATAACGCGTGAACCTTGTATATATTTATCCCAACTATCTGGGCGCCTGTGGGCTCTTCAACTGTAGCTCTCATAATCAGCCCAATTCGGGTATAGCGCAGTAGAAAGTATAGGGCTAGGCTTATTGCTATTGATATACCAGCAGCCACGATCATGTTTAGTCGGCAGGGTTGCCCCATAACGTTTATGGCTTGGTCAAGACATGGGTTGCCTATAGGATAAGGGCCAAATATCTGGTACAGCACATTTTGGATTATGAATGAAAGCCCAAAGCATGCTAAGAGCGACCTGAATTCAAGCTCCTCCGCGGATTTGGAGAGCCGCACCAGCCAACGGAAGATGGCCAACTGAATTATAACGCCCAAAAGGAATACTAGGGGCGCGCCTATCACCATGGCGGCTAGGGGGGACAGACTTAAGCTTTGAACGAAAACGTAGGTTAAGTAGGCGCCAAGCACCATGAAGTCTCCGTGGGCTATATTTAATATTCGGGTCACACCATACTGGAGGTTCAATCCGATAGAGACTAGGGTGAATATTGCTCCTAAAATTGCACCTCCAATCAATATGTCCAACATGAGGGGTCACCATCCAAAAATAAAGAGGGGGAGATCAGTATCCAGGCCGCAGCACTATGTCTGCTGATTTGGCGCTTAGTGGCCAAACAACCTCCATGATATCTCCGCCTTGCCACTGGGTTATCGTGCCCGCTAATTCGCATTGCATGCTATAGCCCGGCCTAAGCCTGGTCTTGCCTACGATGGTGTCGAACTCTTGGGTTGCAAGGGCATTTCTGATTTTCTCCCTGTCAAGGCCAACCCTTTCAACAGCTTGGAATAGGCATTCAATAGCCGCATAGAACACGGCTGAGGCGGGGAACGGCTCATAGCCAAAGTGTTGCACGTGTTCTTGACGCCATTGCTGTAGTGTTGGAGTGTTGTAAGCTGTGGCTGGCCAACCATCATAGTAGCATACGCCTATAAGATCTTGCTTTGTGAATCCGAAGGGTCCGTAGACTAGGAATGGAACTTCTATTGTTGGGCCGGTGAATATAAGCTTTGGATTGAAGTTCAGGGTCTTGCATTGCTTTATGAAGGTTGAGCCCTCCTGATAGCCGCATAGAATTGCCACGTCCACATTTGCATCTTTAAGACTGTTTATCATTGGCGTAAAGTCTGTAGTGTAGGGTTGATAGGACTGGTAGACTGGAATGCTGAACCCTTTCATAGCGAGGTTAGAGTATATGGCTCCGGCATATTCCACGCCATGCTGGTCTGCGTGGAATAATATGCCAATCTTGGAGATGCGGGTTTTAGTGCTGTTTACATGTACTAGGAGGTCGGCTACTTCTTTGCCCGTTTCGGAGGGCATGCCGAGTACGGAGAAGCAGTACTTGTATTCGCCTGTCCTCATCTTCTCCGCGGCGATGTCTGAGCCGAATGTTAGGGCGATTACTGGATAATGGTACTGCTCGTAAAGCGAGAACGCCGCGAAGCAGAAGGCGGTGCTTATGGGCGCAAAGATTAGGTCAACTTTATCCTCAATTATTAGCTTCTTGGTTAGGGTAAGCATCCTTTCAAGGTTGCTCTCGTCATCGTATTCTATGACTCTGATGGGTAGACGTTTGCCGTACTCCGGCACGTAAAGGCCGCCCTTAGCATTTGTCTTGTTGACAAGCCACATCTGGTAGACGTGATAAATCATCTGGGGCTGCATAACCCCAGTTTTAGAGTGCACAACACCGATAACTATCTCCGTCTTCTCCACCGGAGGCTTACTGTAGAAGTAGTAGGCAACTCCCGCGATGGCCGCGATGATGATTATCACGGCGATAATGATGGCCTGCATCTTGGTTATTGCGGCTTTACTTAAAAGCAAAGGCTTTTTCATGGAGTGAAAGCCTCCATCCCGGCTCAGACAACGTATTTTGTAAACTGTATATAAAACTTGCGTCCTAACGCTGGCTATACCTCATGATGGCCGCGATAATGAAAACGCATGTTAGGTACATGGCGGCTTAATGCTTTTGGCCAACCCCGCGTGTTTATCTTCCAGTCAAAATTTTGAGATAAAAGGGGGAGAATTATGCATTTAAGGCTTGATCACGCATCTTCCTAGAATTTCGCCTTTCTTAACTCGCTCAAGGGCTTCGTTGACGTCCCTCAGTTTGAAGGTTTTTGTTGTTATGGGCTTCACGAAACCCTTTTTGGCCAACTCGACTAGGTCGACTAAATCCTTATGCGTGCCAACCTTTACGCCTGAAATTGTTAACTCAAAGTTAACAGCCGTGTCAGGTAAACACTTAAGCGGACCTGGACCTACTCCGATGACAAAGAAGCGGCCTAGCACGCCCAGCATTTTCAATCCATTTTCTAATGTTTGCTCGAGGCCAACCATGTCCAAAACAACGTTTGCGCCACGCCCATTGGTCAACTTTAAAACCTCATTTACTGGGTCTTTGGATGCATCAACAATGTAGTCTGCCCCGAACTTTTTGGCCATTTCAAGTTTCTCGGCGGATCGGCTTACGGCTATAACTGTTGAACCCATAAATTTGGCTAATTGGACGGCGAACATTCCCAAGCCGCCGGCTCCATAAACCACAACGGTGTCGCTTGGGGTCACTGCAGCCTTTCTTAGGGCTCTGAAAACCGTGACGCCTCCGCAGGCTAGGGGTGCAGCGTCCTGCGGTTTTAGGTTTTCAATTTTTATGAGCGCTCTGGCTGGAACTGTTATGTATTCGGCGTATCCGCCGTCCCTGCCGAATCCTATGGGTCTGTTGTTGATGCAGCAGTTTTCAAATCCTGTTCTGCAGGGCATGCACATGCCACATGTGTATGCTGTCCATGAGTCAACTAAAACCGTATCACCAACCTTGACGTCGGCAACTTCTGAGCCTACTTCAACAATTTTCCCGGCGATTTCATGCCCGAGAATCCATGGTCTCTTGCCGCCGAAAATCTCTGTTTTCAAAGCGCCTTCAGCTAGGTGGATGTCCGTGTGGCATACTCCGCACGCCTCAATTTTCACCATGGCATCCTTTGGTCCGGGTTTTTGCGGTTCCACCTCATCAAGCCTTAATGGTTGTCCATATTCGTGCACGCGCATGGCTTTCACAGCGACGCACCACGCTTTAGTTTTGGCTTGCGAGGAGCTTTTCAATTTTTCCGTGGAAAAGGCTTCATTCTCTTATCGGCGTGGCTTTCCAGAAGTAGACGTACATGCCATCCTCGCGTCTAAGGTCTACCCTTCTGAAGGTCAGCTTCACTGGCATGTCGATTTTCAGCTCCTCGGCATCAACATCTGTCAAGTCAAGGAAAACTCTGCCTCCCCCCTCGAGGTTTATTAGGCCGACTGGCGTGTTCTCTCTTATTGGGTCGAAAGAGTAGGAGAACAGCCTTCCCTTTTTGTCGCATAGCCGGACTTCCTCGAAATTGTCTTTGGATTGGCATTTTACGCATACTCTTTGGGGTGGATACTGAACGGTGCCGCATATCTTGCATTTTACCCCGTGGAGTGGGTAGATGCGGTGGGTTTCCCTCCAAATGGCGACGGCGCTTGGATAAGAAACAGTCATGTCCACTCTTGGTTCAGGTGTTTTGACGAGTTTGCGCCACTTGAGGTAGGTGATGTAATCGGGAAGCGTCTTTTTGTTCGCTATTTTTTGGGCGATTTTCTTTTTCCCAAGAGATGGCATTTTCAAGTTCTCCTTGACTTTGAAGAGGAAAGCGTCACCTCCGCTTCCATAGCTTGCCATTAATATCCAGTCGTTAGGATTCGCCTCTTCAAGGGCTGCTGCAAACAACATGAGCGGCTGAGCTGTCCCAGTGTTGCCCACAACTTCCATGAGGGAGTCTTGGAGCTGCGTTTTGGGATCTAAGCCTAAACTCTTGGCAAGCTCTATTCCCCTTCTGGATTCAGGGACTGGAAGCACAACCTTAGCCACATCCTTTAGGTTTAGACCACTTTTATCCATAAGCCTTGAAATTGTTTCCTTGACAACTCTCATGTAGCCGCATGTGTAAACGTATCGGTCTTCCCATGAATTGACAAAGAGGTCAACGTCTCTACGCCATATATCATAAATCTCGTCGTAAACATGCACGGCAAACTCTACATCCGCAATTTTCGCGTCCCTTTCCACCAGAAGAGCAGCTGCACCGTCTCCAAATGTCTGTTCAAGAGGTGTGCCGGGAGCCCCCAGCCGGCAGTCAGCTGCAGCCACAAGAATTCTATCCGCTGAACCCGCCCTAACCATTTCAAGGGCAACCTTAAGCGCTGTTGTGCCAGCTCTAAGCGATCCCGAGAAGTCGGCTGTGAACACCTCGCGGCGAGCGTCAAGAACAGCGGCTATGGTGGCAGACACGCTTTTCTCATAGAATGGAGGTGTTGTCGAGGCAAAGAATATGCCGTCGATGGAGCCGCCATTAACACCCTCAAGACAGTCTAGGGCTGCAGCCACCGCCATTGTTAGACTGTCCTCATCCTTGCCGGCAACAGCCCTTTCACCCGGCAACCCTTTACCAAGGAGTTCTCGCTTTATCCGCCATACAGGGATGTGAACGCCATATGAGGAAACTCCAACCATTCCTATCTCACCTCAGCCCAAGTATAACCACGGCGGCCGTCTGAGAATCAATTGGGGTGCCGCCACATGTATGCGTCAATCCCAACTGGTTTCTTATGTTCACTTGCCGTGGACCAGCCTTTCCCTGAAGTTGCTTGTAAACTTCATACATCATTCTGAGTCCGCTGGCGCCAACTGGATGTCCAAAGGACTTTAAGCCGCCGTCCGTGTTCACGGGCAGCTCACCCTTCAACTCGAAGGCTCCCGCATCCACGTCTTCCTTCGCCTTTCCCCTAGGAGAGAAGCCAAAATCCTCATAAATTACAAGCTCATGTATCGTGAAACAGTCGTGCACTATAGCCAAATCCAGCTCCTTACGGGGATCAGTGATGCCCGCTTCAGCGTAAGCCATCCTCGCGGCTCTAAAGTTCTCCTCTATATGCGTCAAGCTCCAGTCATCCTGCACTTGCCCATGATAAAAGCCCGTGCTCATCCCCACGCCTTTCACAAGGACATAATCGTCCCGATATTTTTTGGCCAAGTCGGCGCGAACAATTATGGCGGCAGCCGCCCCATCGCTTACACCACAGCAGTCATAAAGCCCTAAGGGCCAAGCGACTATCGGCGCATTCAACGCCTCCTCGAGGGTTATTTTACGCTGAAACTGGGCTTTAGGATTCAATGAACCATTATAGTGGTTTTTAACGGCAATCTTGGCCAAAATCCTCCTACCCTCATCTACTGGAATGCCATAATAGTGAAAATATCTCAGTGCAAGCTGGGCAAAGGAGGTTACAGGCATAAAGCGGGGATCAACCCTGCTAGTGTAAAGGTCTGTGGGATTGCTGTCCCCGGGTATCGGCAACCCCGTATCCTTAAGTTTTTCCGCACCGCAAACGAGAACAACATCGAAGGCACCGCATGCAACGGCGTAACACGCATCAATAAAGGCGTTGTGTCCACTTGCGCATCTGTTCTCAACCCGCGTGACCGGAATAAAGTTGAGTTTTAGGGGGTAAGCTAAACTGCGGCCCAGCTCGCCGCTTCTAGCCGTGGACCACCATGCCGCTTGGATTTCCCTGGGTTCCATGTTGGCGTCCTCGAAGGCTTCATAGCATGCTTCAACAATCAGGTCGTTGACGCTTTTGTCCCAGTGTTCAGCAAACCTTGTACAACCCATACCTATTATGGCAACTTTGTCCCTTACACCCGGCATAATAACCATCCACATTACGCGTCTTGAAACTAGAAAGGCTTACGTTTGGATTTAAATTTTCCCAACCCCAACTTTTATTAACGCTCAAAAATACACTCTCCTTTTAAAAGCCGTTTGGAAGGGTGGGACTAATTGAGGGTTAGAAACGTAGCAGTTATCGGCGCGGGAACCATGGGAAGTGCCATCGCAGAGGTTGTTGCAACTAAGGGCTTTCACGTGAAATTGGTGGATATAAGCGAGGAAATACTCCAGAAAGCCCTTGAAAAAATAAGAGGCGAACTTAAAAGCAGCCATGAGAAGGGATACGTAACCGAAAACATCGAGGACGTAATGAAGAGAATAAAGGCAACGGTGAACCTCGCTGAGGCTGTAAGAGACGCAGACATAATAATCGAGGCTGTTCCAGAAATAATGGACCTGAAAAAGAGGGTTTTCAGCGAAATTGACAAGTACGCGCCGGAACATGCGATATTCGCCACAAACACCTCCTCGTTAAGCGTGACGGAGCTTGCGACGGCAGTAAAAAAGCCTGAAAGAATGATAGGAATGCACTTCTTCAACCCACCAAAAATCCTTAAACTGCTCGAGATAGTGTGGGGCGAAAAAACCAGTCAAGAAACCGTCAAAATAGCTGAGGAATTCGCCAAGGAAATCGACAGAATCATAGTCCACGTGAAAAAGGATGTCCCCGGCTTCATAGTGAATAGGATTTTCGTCACAATGTCGAATGAAGCCGCATGGGCCGTGGAGATGGGTGAAGGCACCGTAGAGGAGATAGATTCCGCAGTTAAGTATGTGATGGGCCTTCCCATGGGCCTTTTTGAACTTCACGATGTTCTCGGCGGCGGAAGCATTGACATAAGCTATCATGTCTTAGAGTATTTTAGGAAGACTCTTGGAGAAACATATAGACCTGCACCACTTTTTGAGAGGCTCTACAAGGCTGGGCATTATGGGAAGAAGACGGGCAGAGGCTTCTATGACTGGAGCGGGGGCAAAACAAACGAGGTTCCATTTAGGGCTGGGGCAAAATTTGACGTGCTCAGGCTGATCGCCCCGGCAGTTAATGAAGCCGCATGGCTTATAGAGAAGGGCATAACAACCGCTGAGGAAATAGACCTTGCAGTTTTAAATGGACTTAATTATCCAAGAGGTCTACTCCGCATGGCCGACGACATAGGAATCGATAGAATAGTGGCAAAGCTGGAGGAACTTTACAAGAAGTATGGGGAGGAAAGATACAAGCCCAACCCCGTCCTTCAACAGATGGTTAAGGAGAACAGGCTTGGAAGGAAAACGGGCAAAGGCTTCTACGAGTATGGAAGGGGAAAGTACGAGTTTGTCATAGTTGAAAAACGCGAAAACGTTGGCATCATATACCTTAACAGGCCAAGAAGGGCTAATGCGCTCAACTTAACATTCCTCAAGGAGATCGACGACGCTTTAAGCATGCTTGAGGAGGACGCCGAAGTGAGAGCCATAATGATCACGGGGGTTGGGAGAAACTTCTGCGCCGGAGCAGACATCTCAATTTTCGCCTCTGGAAGGCCGGAGCTCGTTGTGGAGTCAAGCCAGGCTGGCCACAAGGTTCTCAGAAGGATTGAGCTTTACCCGAAGCCTGTAATCGCGGCGATAAATGGGCCGGCGCTAGGCGGAGGCTTTGAGTTGGCGTTGGCCTGCGACTTGAGGGTTATGAGCGATAAAGCCTTCATGGGGCTTCCGGAGCTAAACCTTGGAATAACACCCGGCTGGGGTGGAACCCAGAGGCTAGCCTACCTAGTAGGCGTTGGCAGACTCAAAGATATAATACTTCTGAGAAGAAACATCGACGCGAAGCAGGCGCTGGAGCTCGGCTTGGTTTCTGAGGTTTATCCAAGTGCAGAGTTTATGGAAAAAGCCTTTGAATTCGCCAAAAGGGTGGCGGAGCTCCCTCCCCTCGCAGTTAGATATTTCAAGAAGGCGGTGGCTCTTGGAGTCATGCCCTCATTGGAGACCGGATGCTTCATAGAATCCACGGTTTCAGGGGACATCTCTCCATCAGAAGAGGTTGCTGAGGGGATCCAAGCCTTCATGTATAAGAGGAAACCCCAATTTTAGAGGTGTCAAATCAACTTATGCCCGCTGGAAGAATTTCAGCCCCACATTTTTCACCTAAGTATGGCCCGCTGAGCGGGATTAGGGTTCTGGTTGCCGGAAGCATAGTGGCCGGCCCCACCATAGGCACACTGCTCGGCGACCTTGGAGCAGAAGTAATACACATAGAAAGGCCGGACACCGGTGACACCATGAGGCTGCTTCCCCCATTCTATGAGGCCAACGGCAGAAAAATTGGCGGAGAATTTGTGTGTGTTAGAAGAAACGAGCTCAGCGTAGCCTTGGACATGAAGGCCGAGGAAGGGAAGAAAATATTCTTTGAGCTCATTAGGCAATCCGACATATTTGTTGAAAGCCTTGTCTGGCTTGAAGAGAGATTTGGGATAAAGGATGAAGATATTTTCAGGGTTAATCCCAAAATTGTGATAGTGCATGTGAGCGGGTATGGGCGGCCAGAGTTTGGCGGAGACCCCAAAAAATGCAGGAGAGGCAGCTACGACATAATTTCACAGGCATATTCCGGATGGTGCAAGCTAGCCTCAACCCCGGAGCATGAAGTTTACCGGCTGCCCCTCTACGCGGGAGACTACATCACAGCCCTCTTCGGAACAATCGGAGCCCTAGCAGCCTACATCCACGCGCAGAAAACCGGGGAAGGCCAAGTTGTGGACACGGCACAGTTTGAGGCCATAGCCAGAATAATCGAAATGTATCATACCATGTATTATAATCTTGGCGTGTTAAGGGAGAAAGAGGGCGTCTACCGAGTTTTCAATCAGCAGCCCTATGGACTTTACAAGGCAAAAGACGGCTGGGTGGCTATAGGAGCCGTGGGACCCCAAACCTACAGCCGATTCATAAAGGCTTTAGCCGATGTTACAGGAATAAACCCCAAGGACTTCCCCTATGAGGAGTGCTCCGGAAGCCCCGAGGCCATAAACAGTCCGAAGGGCAGGGAGCTTGATAGAATTCTGAATGAATATCTTAAAAGCCACACGAGAGAGGAGATAGAGGAGCACTTCAACAAGTATGATGTACCATGCTCAAGAGTGTCAACGCCGGATGATGCTCTAAAGGACAAACATTGGATTGAAAGAGGCGACATAGTTGAGGTTCTGGATTCCACAACAGAGACATTTGTGAAACAAATCGGAATAGTCCCCAAATTCTCTAAGACACCGGGAAGAATTTGGAGGGGTGTCCCAAAGCTTGGAGAGGACACCAAGAGGGTTCTAAGGGAGCTTGTGGGCTTAAACGAGGAGGAACTGGAGGAGCTTAAAAGGAAGAGTGTGATAAACTATCCCTAAACTTCTAGAACTTTAGGGCGTTCTGGACGTGAATCTTTAAGGTTAATGGACTGTAGGGCTTCTAGGAGCTGCGAAGATTTAAATAAGTGTAGAAGCGTCGCTACTTGAAGTGAAGGGATACGATATGGAGATACTAGTTGGTAAGGAAACCCGCGCATATTTGAGGAAGAAGGGGCTTCCGGACCGTGACCTCTACGAGCTTCCCGAATCAAAGTTAAGGTTTCCAGATGGCGCCCAGTACAGGCTGGAGGTGCCAACGGTTAACACCGCTGAGGCTATGAGGGCCGTGCTTGAAACAGCTGAGAAGTATGGTGTTGTCATCAACAGGATTGATGAAACCCGCGGGATTATGCGCCACACAGACGAGGAGCTGGAAGAGTACATACAGATTGCAAAGGATTTTAAAGTTGAACTAAACCTCTCAGTTGGGCCGAGGGCTGCCTACGACCTAAGCCCCCAAAGGGCAACGGGCACCATGGAAGCCGGTAGAATTGGCTATAGGCTTAGGGGAATGGAACAGGTTGTAAGGGCTGTTGAAGATGTCAAGAGGGCTGTGGAGCTTGGCTGCAGGGGCATACTCGTCTATGATGAGGGCCTTCTGTGGCTGTTAAATGAGATGAGGAAGGATGGAGAGCTTCCCAAAGACCTGTCCTTTAAGCTGTCCGCTCACTGTGGCCATGGAAACCCCGTGTCCTTCAAGGTTTTGGAGATGCTCGGCGCCGACTCCATAAACCCGGTGAGGGATCTAACGTTGCCCATGATCGCCGCCATAAGGCAGGCTGTTAAAGTGCCAATTGACGTGCATGTTGACAACCCGGCCTCCACTGGCGGGATGATTAGGACCTACGAAGCGCCTGAAATGGTGAGGATTGGGGCACCCATACACTTGAAGACTGGAAACTCGGTGCTCGAAAAGCACGGTATGCTGACAACCAAGGAAGACGGCGTGAAAATGGCCATCCAAGCGGTGCTCGTGGACCGCATGATTAAAAGATATTATCCAGAGGCTGTTCAATCCAAGAAGGGCGCTAAGGGACTTGCCATCCCCAAATAGAAAAAGGGGAAACAAATGCCGAAAAGCGTTTGGTATCAGGAGTTAAGCTGGCCAGAGATTGTTGAGCACACTAAAAAATGCGACATAATCATAATCCCGATTGGCTCTATAGAAATGCATGGCCCCCACTGCCCAGTGGGAGTGGACTCCTTAAACGTTCAGAAAATGGCGGAACGTGTGGCGAAGAGAACAGGCGTGCTAGTTGCCCCTCCAATATGGTATGGCGCCCACATGTACATGCAGTACGGTTTTCCGGGAACCATTCCAATTAGATCAGACATACTCAAGCAATTTGTGAAGGACGTTGTGACCGGATTCGTTAAAAACGGCTTCAAAAAGATCATAATTCTTAATGGACACGGTCAACAGTGGGTTTTCACCGGAGCTTTGCATGAGTTAGCGTTAGAGACTAAGGCGTTCATCGCTGTTGCCACATGGTGGGAGCTTGTTAGAAAAACCATAGAGGAGGCTTGTGAAACCCCATTCGTGCACGCCGACGAGGCAGAGACTTCCGTAGCTCTAGAGCTTTACCCGGAGCTCGTGGATATGAGCAAAGCTGGTAAGGAGTCAGCCCCCAGCATTGTTGATAGGAAATGGTTTGGGCATCCGACGAGCACAATCCCAGAGGAAGGCGGTTTCCCCCACCACAACATTACAGCCTCCTACTTTCAAGTTGACGTCTACAAGCTAGGCATCCTTGGAGACGCAACAAAGGCAACTAGGGAAAAAGGCAGAAGAATAGTGGACGCCGTTGTTGATAAATTATGCGAATTTATAGAGGAACTTAAGCGGAAATATCCACCTGGAGTTTCACCTCTTGAAAATCCACCCAAGGTGTAGAAATATGATAGTTGTTAAAAAGAATGAGGCTCCCGTCTTTCCTGCACCTCCACCATCAAAAAAGGTGACAAAGATTCTTATGGATCCAGTTATAGGCTCAAAACATGTGGCAATGGGCTTCACAGTCTATCCCGTAGGCGAGAAAGGTGCACCCCACGCGCACACCGGCGAGGAAACGATTTTCATCTTGAAGGGGAGGGCGAAGGTTTCAAGCGCAAGGGAACAGCACATTCTCGAGGCAGGCGACTTAGTTTACGTGCCGCCGAATGAAACCCACACTATAGAAAATTCTGGAGACGAGGAACTTCAATTTATATGGGTCTACACTCCTCCAGGAGACGAGAGAATCATAAGGGAAAGGGCTAAAAAATAGCAACAATCCCCTCTTTTTGTCGACATGTTACTAAAGCGTGAGGGTTCAGAATGACTGGGTATGTAGGCAAAATTCTACGAGTAGACCTTACAAATCAGCGGGTTAAAGCTGAAAGTCTCCCCCAACACTTGAAAGAAAAATATGTGGGCGGATCAAGTTTAGCCGCAAAAATAATCTATGATGAGATGCCCTCCGACGTGGATCCCTTTAGTCCCGAGGCCCTTCTGATATTTGCCACCGGACCCCTTACAGGGACAGCCGTTCCCTCTTCTGGGCGTCTCAGTGTTTGTGCAAGGTCTCCGCTTGGAATTTGGGGGGAGTCACATGCTGGAGGCTTGTTTGGTCAGCAGCTTAAGAAGGCGGGCTTCGACTTAATCGTCATAAGCGGTAGGGCGGAAAAGCCGGTCTACCTGTCCATAATGGACGGCCATGTCGAATTCAAGGATGCAAGAAACCTCTGGGGCAAAGACGTTTACGAAACTTACAGCCTCATAAAAAGGGAGCTTAAGGACAACGCTGTCCAGATAGGCGCCATAGGACCAGCTGGCGAAAAACGTGTGTATTATGCCTCAATAATTTTTGGTGTAGGCAAAGCCGGAAGATCAGGCATGGGCGCGGTCATGGGCTCTAAAAACTTGAAGGCTGTGGCCGTCAAGGGAACAGGCAAAATCCCCGTGGCCGATGAGGACGCTCTGCTAAAGTTTGCAAGAAAGGTGCAAACGCAGCTGGCCAAAAGTCCGGCTGCCCAAGGCCTCCGCAAGTACGGCACCGGCGGAGGCATGGAGTCCTACTATCACATGGGCAACATACCCATAAGAAATCACAGAGACGGCGTTTGGGCTGAGGATAAGGTGGAGAAAATCAGCGGAGTCAAAATAGCCCAAACAATCTTGGACAAGATAACGCCGTGCTGCAATTGTGTTATAGGATGCAAGCGCACGATTCACATAAGGGATGGGAAGTATGCCTGTCTAAAGGCGGACAGCCCGGAATTTGAAACCTTATGCATGTTGGGCTCAAACCTGCTCAATGACGATCTCTCCCTCATTGCAAAGTTGAATGACTTATGCAACAGGCTGGGGATGGATACGATTTCCGTTGGGGCTGTTCTCGCCTTCGCCATAGAAGCCTACGAAAAGGGGATAATAACAAAAGAGGACACTGGCGGAATGGAACTCACATGGGGTCCATCCGAATATCTGGTTAAACTGGTCGAGTTGATAGCGGAAAGGAAAGGCATAGGCAGCCTGCTGGCTCAAGGCGTTCGAGAAGCAGCCAGACTGTTGAACCGTGGAAGCGAGGAGTTCGCCGTCCACGTTAAAGGCCTCGAGGTTGCCGCCCACAACCCAAGAGCCTTCTTCGGCCATGCCCTAAGCTATGCAACAATGAACCGTGGAGGATGCCACCTTGCCTGGCCACATAACCCGGACAGGGGAAGGCTTGCACCCGAAATTGGCATCACAGTGCAGAGCGACAGGTTCCAGTCGAAAGGAAAAGCCATAACCGTTAAGAAAATGCAGGACATGATGGAGCTTTACGATGCATTGATGATATGCAAGTATGCATCCTCAGCCGGCTTAACCCTCACACAGATAACAGTGTTCTTTGAGCTTGTAACTGGCAGAAGGGTAGCCGTGGAGGATATGATGAAGGTTGGTGAAAGAAGCTTCAACCTTAAAAGGGTGCTTAACTGCAGGTGGGGGGTATCCTCAAAGGATGATGTTCTTCCAAGAAGGCTGCTGGAGCCACAGGATGGCGGCACCATGAGAAATGTTCCAGACATGGAACTCATGCTAAGGGAATACTATGAAGCCCGAGGCTGGACCCCTGATGGGATGCCTTCGGAAGAGAAGCTTAGGGAGCTCGGAATCTAGAAGGGTGGTTTCACATCAAACCTTTCAGCCAGTTTCTTTAGCTCCGATAGAACTTCGCTGTCTAGTGGTATCCCCTCTTTAATCCTCCGTTCCATTTCCCTTTTCTCTATCTCCCCCGGCAGATATATTTCGCTGGTTCCTTCCCTTTTCGGGCAGCCCTTAACCATCTTCACGTATTCGGCGATTTTCTCCTCGTACTCTCTTCGTGGAATGAAGGCCTCAACATTGATGGCCTCTATGAAGAAGCCTGTTCCAGAGGGTCCGCTGAAGTCGTCGAGGGCCTTTACGTTTTGGAGGTAGCTTGAGCCTGTGATCAGCCCGCATAGTATGTCTATGGCGAGGGCTAAGCCGTACCCCTTTGGTCCACCTATGGGGGCGAGGGTTCCCCTCAAAGCGGCCACTGGATCCGTTGTGGGGTTTCCATTCTCGTCGAAGGCCCAGCCTTCGGGGATTCTTTCCCCTTTCAGGGCGGCTAAGCGTATTTTTCCACGGGCCACAGCGCTCACGGCCATATCCAAAATGATTGAGTCCCTGTTTAGCGCCGGAAAGCCTATACAGAGGGGGTTTGTGCCAAGCATGGGCCTCTTTCCTCCCCAAGGAGCAATAGCTGGCGGGCCATTAGACAAGATTATGCTGATAAGCCCTTTTTCTGCGAGTTTAAGCGCGTAATAAGCAGCCATGCCAAAATGGTTTGCGTTCCTAACTCCAACGCATGAAACTCCATACATTTTCACTTTCTCGGCGGCGAGGTTTACAGCGTGCATCGCTGCCACTTGGCCAAAATTGTTGTGCGCATCTATAAGCGCAGTTGCTCCATGCTCCTTCACAATCTCTATGAGGCCGTTGGGGTTTATGTATCCCCTTAAAACCCTTTCAACGTATGTGGGTAGTCTTGCCACACCATGAGAATCCACGCCTCTCAGGTTGGCCATAACTAGGCTGTCAGCCACGATTCTCGAGTTTTCCTCGCTTACCCCAACCCGTTTAAGGATGTTCATGCAGAAGCCAAGTAGATCCTCAGCTTTTACAAGCTTTCGATCCAACTTGAACACCTAAATTCGAGTGGTGGAGGAAAATAATAAAGGCTTTTGAACGTGATACTTGTTTGGACGGATAAGGGCATGGCGTCAAACGAAAACGTGGAAGTTACATTTGAACCCATTTCTAAAAGAGTCTTGGTAAATGCGGGGACCACGGTTCTTCAAGCGGCAAATGAGGCTGGCATAAGCCTAACGACAGAATGCGGTGGAAAGGGAACTTGTGGAAAATGTAGGGTGATAGTTGGCAAACCCGAATGTTTAAGTGAGCTTACAGACTCGGAAAGGAGGCATCTATCAACCTTCGAAGTCAGCCAAGGATACAGACTGGCATGTCAAGCCAAAGTTTTGAGAAGCACAACCATCATGCTTCCCGCTGAAAGCCATTTAGGAACTAGAAGGTTCCAAGCAACCGGGCTGGAACGGGTTTTGACGCCAAAACCAGCCGTAAAAAAGGTTCATGTCAAAATGTCCAAGCCCACGTTGTCGGACATTAGGCCAGACTATGAAAGGCTCGTGGACGCATTACCGCCTATTTATCAGCAAGCAGAAGTAGCCCATGAAGTGCTTAAAGAAATCCCCACAATTATCCGCCAGTCAAACTTCGACGTCACAGCAACCATATGGAGTGGACGCCGAATAATATCGGTTGAGAGTGGAGATACTTCTGAAAAAGTGTTCGGTTTAGCCGTGGACATAGGCACTTCGAAAATCGTATGCCACCTAGTGGACCTAGTGAATGGAAAAACCTTAGACATCGAGTCTGCGGAGAACCCCCAACTGGTTTATGGTGAGGACATTATAAGCAGAATAACCTTTGCAACAGCCGATCCAAAAAATTTGGAGACTCTTCAGAAGGCGCTAGTGAACGTCATAAACAAGATTGTAGGGAAAATCTGCAGGAGACAAGGGATTGAGAGAGGCCAGATATATGAAGCAGTGGTTGTAGGCAACACTGCCATGCATCATCTCTTTCTGGGAATTCAGCCAAAATATGTTGCTTTATCTCCGTTCACACCAGCCGTTAAGAAGCAGTTAAACGTCGAAGCTAGCAAGTTAAAAATCAGAATAAAGCCTTCTGGAATAGTGACCATTCTTCCTGTTATTGCTGGATTCGTGGGAGCTGATGCCGTTGCAGATGCCTTGGCTTCTGGAATCTGCGATTCGGAAGATGTTTCCATGCTAATTGATGTTGGAACCAACACTGAGGTGTTGGTGGGCAACTCCCAAGACGTGATAGCATGCTCATGCGCTTCCGGTCCCGCTTTTGAAGGTTTTCACATTCGACACGGCGTGAAAGCCGTGGAAGGCGCCATAGAGAAGGTTCGGATACGCGAAGACTTCGAGGTTGAGTATGAAACGATAGGAGGAAAAAAGCCCATTGGACTTTGCGGGTCAGCCATGATAGATCTTGTGGCGGAAATGTTCAAGCGTGGTCTAATAGACTCCGGCGGCAGAATCAACCTCAACATGAAAACTGAAAGGTTGAGGAAAAGGAATGGAGAAATAGAGTTTGTTGTTGCTTGGGGAGGCGAAACAAAAACTGGGAGGGACATCACCATAACCCAGGGAGACATACGTGAAGTACAGCTTGCAAAGGCAGCCATATACGCTGCATGTTCAATCCTAATGGAGAAGAAAGGGCTAAAGGAGGATGACTTTGACAGAGTTTTTGTCGCCGGAGCCTTTGGAAACTACCTAAACCTCGAAAATGCCAAGGTTTTAGGGCTGATACCCGACATTCCGCTGGAGAAAATTGAGTTTATCGGCAACGCAGCCATAACGGGTGCAAAAATGGCGTTAATCTCTGTTGAAGCCAGAGAAAAAGCCGACGAAATATCGAGGAAAACGCGTTATGTGGAGTTGGCTGCTGACCAAAACTTCAATAAGGAGTTCATAGATGCAACTCTAATTCCGCATAAAAATTTAAATAAGTTCCCATCCGTTAAACGCCTCCTAAAAGGTGGCTAAAATGTTCAGATTTGAAAGAGAGCAGAAAATTTTTGATATAGCGGGTGTGAAGGTTGGAGGGCAGCCGGGACAACTGCCAACGGTCATGATTGGAAGCATATTCTACCACAAGCATAGGATAGTGAAGGATGAGAGAAAAGGCGAATTTGACAGAGAGGAAGCGGAGAGAATCCTAAAAGAAGAGGAGGAAATCTCTAGGAAAACGGGAAACCCGAGGATAGTAGACGTGTGCTGCTCTTTCCCAGAAGCCTTCCCAAAGTTCCTAGATTTTGTGGCAGAAGTGGTGAACGGTCCATTCACAATTGATGGGGCCACCGCCGAAGTGCGGATTGCTGGACTTAAATATGTAAAGGAGGCTGGTCTTTCAGGAAGGGTTGTCTACAACTCCATAACACCACACATCAAAAAAGATGAAATTGCCGCCATCAAGGAGGCTAACGTCAAATCCGCGATACTCCTAGCCCTAAACACGAAAAATCCAACGGTTTCAGGAAGATTGCAGGTTATGGATGAACTCATAAACATAGCCCAGAAAGCCGGCATAGAAAACATACTGGTGGACGCCGCGGTACTGGATTTGCCAGATCCAGGACCCGTAAGTAAGGCTATTTACCTAATCAAGGACAAGTATGGACTACCATGCGGAGCTGGAACCCACAATGCAGTTGCCCGATGGAATGATAGACGTAGGCTTGAAAAAACGGAGTACTTGCTCGCATGCAGCGTAGCCAACGTCTTTCCCATATTCGCAGGAGCAAACTTTATTCTATATGGGCCTGTGGAACACGCGAAACATGCATACTTCTACTGTGGATTAGCCGACGCCTACGTCGCCTACGCATCAACACAGGAGTTTAGGATGCGCCCCTTAGAAAAGGAACATCCACTATTCAAAATTTTCAAATGATATCTTTCAATTTCCCAATACTTGGAAGTTATGAGGGCGACGTTTGGACTTGTTGTAAATGCCGGAAACGTCATCTCGTCCCTATGCCACACAGTTTTGAGGCTTGAGCCCTACACTCCCTGCGCTTTCAAGTGCGTTTACTGCTATTCTAAATGGTACGGCGTCATATTTGACGGCGAGCCCCAACCGCTCATGGAAACCTTCAACTTGTTCAGGAGTTTCGCCCGTAAAGTCCGTAGGATGGGTTTGAAGCCCATTCCTTTCAGGCTTTCAACACTTGTGGATCCTTTCCCACTCCAAGAGCAACACCATAAGATTGTGGAAAAAATATTGGCTGAAGCTCTCAGCCACGAATACCCCTTGATAATCAACACGGAAAGCGTTCTCTACGCCCAAGAGCCCACCCTCAGAAAGCTCATAGAAAATCTTGTAGACAAGGGTTTAGCCATCCTACAAGTATCAATATCAACCCTAAAGGCGGAGGACGCCAAGAAAATCGAACCCCATGCTCCACCTCCCACTGAGAGGCTTAGAGCTGCCAGCAGCTTAGGCGGTGATTCCATCGTTCTGAGGCTCTCCCCATTCATTCCATGTTTGTCGCCAACGTATCCAAGCGAAATTGAAGAGTTTGCGGCAACCCTAAGAGAGTATGGCGTGAAACATGTTATTGTTGAATCTCTAAGGATGGAGAAAAACCGCATAGAGTGGTTTCTTAGCAGTTTGGGAATTAAAGCGGACATTGAAGCTTACAGCGTTAAAGACGACGCTGTTGCAAGGATTTCAACAAGCACCAGAGAGAACGTGTACAGCATTTTATCCAAAACACTTAATAAACACGGGATAGGGTTCGCAACATGCAAGGAGGGGCTCTTCGCCTACCACACAACCCCAGACTGCTGTGGAGCATACCTCCTAAAAGACTATGCCATAAGACCAACTCTTTACGACATCTACAAACACATAACCGAAAAGGGACCAACCCAACCAGAGGACATCCTAAAGGGTCTAGAGTCTAATCCAACACGCGTATGCGGAGAAAAACTAAAGCAATATCCAAGACAAGTATCAAAACCACTCAAATACCACGAAAAAAGAATACTCAAAACCATCCAAAATAAAGACCTTTTAAACCACATCGCTCCACATTTAGCTTATGAAAAGTTCGGGGGTTCTGTTGAAGTGCGGGGGGTGGGATTTGAACATTAATTTACCAGTAAATTCCTTATTCACTTATGAAAATTTGAACTTATAACAATTGTTTCGGTGGCGGTGGCACAGAGCTTTTAAGCTATAATTAAAATAGGGCTTTGTGGTTTTGAATATTTCTGGTGTCTGTGTGTCGAGGTATGAGAAAGGCATTCTTACTCATAGTAAGGGTAGGCTTTTGGCTTATCTTGTTTGGTTTGGTAAGATTAAATGCACGCCTTCTGTACCTGCAAGCGTCATACGAACCATAGGCTACAAAAGCCGAGGCCATTGGAGCCTTGATATAGAGGGGTTAATCAACGATGGTTACATAACCGTTGAGGGAGGATACTACAAGCCTACGGGTAAGACCAGGAACCTTCTACAACCCCTTATCAACCTTAAAAAGGTAGCTTTGCTTAACCTCTTAGCCTCGGGCATAATTCTCCTAGAGAGTTTCCTCATTTATGAGTTTGGCGGGCAGCCGCTGCTCTTTATATGGACTCTCCTCATAGCTGTCTATCTCGCAGTTGCGAATATGCACGTCGTAAGACATTTGATCTGCTATTCAAGAAAGCAAGGAAATAATTCTAAATTTAGAAGCTCGTTTTCTAATTGTAGATTTTTTGGTTGGTCTTTGCCATTTTCTATGGGTTAACATGAAGCTGGGGAGCTGGGAAGAAATTATTGGGCATCTCATGGCAGTGAAAGACAATGGTGACGGAACCACAACTCTCGTTTTTATGGCAGACTCTCGCATGATAGAAGTAACAGTCCAGAGCGATACTGGAAACCTTGAGCGGCTAGTAAACCACAGGATAGGCTTACTAAGGACAGATGATCAACAGAGGCCCTATATCGTTAGGATGATAGAAGTAGGTAAGGATGCTATTCGTAAAGAGAGGAAGTTACAAAAATGGATCAGATGACCTTTACGCTATTTATCTCCGCTCTCACTCTCACACTTAGCATTATTGTAGATATTAATTGGCTATCCTTTAGAGCCTTTTTGCCTGCGAAATCTCTTGGTTTTTTAAGACTTCTTCAAGCAATATCCCTCTTTACGCTGGCTTACTTGGCTACGTTCCTACTCTTGGAGGTTTATGTTCAAAGCCATGTCTTTAGAACGATTGTTGCAGGTGTTTTTGCCGTATCTTCCTCCGTAATAGTTGGCGTAGCAGCTGTCAGGAGGGGGGCAAAGATACGCTTGGAAGATGTTGTCAAGGAAAAAGACCTTATTACGGAGATAAAAGAGAACGTTAGCGAAGTTGCGAATAATATAGCCCATAACATTTCTATAAGAATCCTGGAAAGCTTGAGGGATACACGAGCAAGCATTCAGAGCATAATTGATCTTGCCCTGCAAAAAATTCATAAAGCAGGCGAAAACTTTAGCGTTCAACAGAAAGAAATCAACGGGATGCTACAGGGAATCTTTACGGCTTTATCGCAGATAAATAAGATGCTTAGTTGTTATAACGATGTAATCAAATTGTACGATGAGGAAGTTCAAAAACTTGAGTTGTTGAATGCACAGTTAGAAGAAGTTACGCTGCTCAAAGAAGAGTACACCAGAAGGTTGGAGGGGCTGGAAAGGTCTCCCCAGGAGGAGTTTGAAGAAGTAAGAGTTAAGTTGACAGAAGCAGATGGAAGAGCGAGCAGGAGACTGGGAAACGAGGCTCAACATGAAACGGCCAATATTCTTCGTAGTATGGGATTTGAAGTTGAAGAATATTACGGAGTTGGCCAGCCTGACTATATACTCATATGGAATGGTAAGCGTGTTGCCGTGGGCGCTCATAAAGCATATAGTCTCTCTGAGAAAAACAGGCAACGAACAATAAATAGCAAAGATATAGGTGCTGAGATCCGTACTGCGTCTAAGCTTAAGCTCCCCTTACTGATTATTGTCACAAACCTGAAGAATAATAGGCGGTGGGCTGAAATAATACACGCTGAAAAAGTTAAGGAGTTTGAAAAGTTTACAACGCCACTTATTCTTGTGGATGACAAGCCAGAAACGCGCAGTATATGCGAAGAAACCTTCCTTAAATTAAAGGAAGTTTTAATGCGATAAATATCTCATAAAACTGCTCGATAATGCACAAAAATGCACCCTTTTATTTATCCATTCCGTCCTCGCCTCAAACCTTCAACAATCTCCTTTTATGCATTACCAAACATTCACCAGATGATTCAACCGTTCAAGTGCTTTCTCCAATAGATAGCTTTCTAACGTTTTCCTCATCCGGAACATCTCTACAATCGTTTTCCATGACCAATGTTGAAGCTCCACATGTGCAAACAAAATCCTAAAAACAGAAAGGCCTTTCGAAACACGGTAACTCCAACTTAGAACATATACACTCATCAGATGCTCAAGCCGCAAGGCTTTCGGAGGCGTCACATCGGTTAGGAAGTTTATTTACAAGGGGTGCATAGCGCATAGCGATACATAGCATGCAAACCCCTTGTTTTGATGAACGGTTAGGATCTGTTTACGCAACAAACCAGCACCCAAGCCTGTACACGAGACGACAAAGCGTATGTTGAGGTTCCTAAACCATCCATTAGCCGTACACAACACCAGTAGATGGAAAGCCAAATAAACCGACTTACATTTACGGTGGCCAAGTTCCGTATGAGGTGAGGTCGCGGCACTGTTTACACTATTGTACTTGGTTGCCGCAACATTGTACGGAGTTTCTCCGCCAGCAATGGAAGGGCGCTTTCAATTTCAGCCATGTCCCTCTTCAGCTGCTCTATGATGCGATCTCGCTCAATTTTCTGCTTTAATATGGCTGGGCTGCCCTTTAATTTTTGTTTTAAATCTTTTGTTGCGATTTTTAGTTCTTTTTTGAGGTTTTCCTCCAGTATTTGGTATTGGAGGGCGGCTTCCGGCTCCTTAGCCGGGTAGTCCTTCCAGCCGAGCCACTGCCATGCATTCCAGTCAACCTCTATGGTTATGGTTGCGTTATCCTCGAGTCTGATCCTGTAGGGGGATGAAAGTGCCAATATGGCGTCAAGCAGCTCAATAACTTTAGAGATGATTTTGGTTTTTGCATCTTCCATGCGTTTTCTGGCATCTTTTATACGCTTGTCCCATACGCCTCTAATGCTTACACTATTAAGCCACTCAGCCTGGAGCTGGCTGACGTTCATGCAGGCAAGCGTGAGGATTTGCCTCCAGTAAAGGTCTTCCTCGCTGCTAAGCCTCTTGAACTTCTGGTAGTCCTCTTCGGCTTGCCTGTAAAAGTTCATGTAACCCTCAAGTTCAACTCTGTTGAGTATGGACTTAAGCGTCTTACTCCTTTCCTCAGTCCATTCCGTAGGTGTCAACACACGTCCGTCGCGGCAAACAACCCAAACTTCATCGGCGACACCCGCAAGTTTTTGGGCTTTCCAGCCCATCCTATCCTATGTGGCTAGCACAAACTTGGCTGTAGGATAAACGTCCATGATAGCCCTCCTCCTATCGCTAACTGCTTTCTTGTCGGGGTTTCTCTCGCATTCAACAAAGAGCCCAAGCGTTCTCTCGTGAATGTCGACGCATATGTTTTCTCCATAGCCGCAGTTAACTGATGTTTCGAAGCTTATGTCTCTGTATCCGTTGTCCCATAGGTATTTGGCAACTAGGAGCCTCAATATCTCGTGGGCTGATGAGTTCTTCCTTGGAGCCGCGTCATAAGCCTCTTTTAAAGGGGCTGGCAGGGTCTCAATAATGCTTTCCAAAAGCGTTTTTTGTCTCACCTCAACCTGCACGCGCCAACCTCCCTTAAGGCTTCAACAACAGCTGAGACGGCTCTTGGAAGGCTTTCAGCTAGGCCTTCGAAGAAACCGTCAAGGATTTTCTGTGGGTTGCTTACGGCAGCGGATTCGTTGAAGTCTAGACTGTGATTGCAGCCTGCCACTTCACCGTTGAGCAACTTTAATCCCCTTGTTATAGCCGAGGAAATGTACATGCAGAGCAGGTTTTCCAGGCTTTCACCCTTTAACGTGAAAACCTGGCGCATACTAACCCTCCAAACTATGAGGATGGCGTTTGGATGGTCCATGAGATACCTGAAAAGCTGCGCCAAGCTTATGCCTCTTCCGGTCTTAACCTCAACAATAACTAAGGACGCATTAGCTTCAATGATGGCTCCGAAGCCGCTGGGTTTAACCGCGACGTCGACAACTCCATAGTCACTACGGCCCTCACAGCAAACTCTTAGATTTTCACCCACCAAAGAGCACATCAACGCTCCAGATAAGAGGTTCACTGTAAAATCGTGGATTTCCCTGTAAAGTAAATCTACATCATCGTGCATACGCATCTGCGTCAAAGCCTTCCTCAAGCAGCCTAAACAACTAAACCTCAGCAATGAATCCACAATGAAAGCTTTCCTAGGCCTTCCGGCACGATCAAACAAACCGAACTTTACAGCTAAGCGATCACAAACATCGTCCAAGCAGTCCCTAAGATGTTCAAGCAGATCGTGTTTTCTCGGCTCAACGAATTCTGTTCCCGTCTTTTCCATATACCCTTTCATACCCCAATAGGGTAGAATAGAGCATATCTGCTTAAATACTTTGCGGTACAATAGAGCAAAATGGGGTAAACAATGGGGAGGAAAATAAAGACAAGCATAGCCCTAGACGAAGAGCTCCTAGCCTGGATTGACAAACTCGTAGCCTCCAAACGCTTCGCCAACAGAACACACGCAATAGAATACGCCCTCCAAAGGCTCAAAGAACGAGCCAAAGAAGAACTAAACATATAAAACACACCTAACTAATAATAAATCATCATACCAGCTCTTCAAGCAAACATAATAAACATTGAAACATAAGCGACAAAAAAGAACACGGTTACTCCAACATATAACTTTAGACTTAAAAGTGGGACTTTAATTTGCTTTACAGTCATGCCTTGACGTATTGCTTAAGGGTCGGTACGATAAAAACTATTATTTTTAATAAAAGTTGGTCTTTTAAAGATGAGAAATGCCTTTAGACGTTACTAACAAAAAACGTCATTATTTTAGTTTATTTTGTTGTTTTATGTTTGAGTCTCCTTTTTATGGTTATTGTGGCTGTTGCTGTGAGTATTACGGCTGTTGTGATGCTTATT
>Ga0209394_1000452_pt1 | contig 32262 bp, 39 predicted proteins | sample JNZ201metaG_FD_184122 | JGI IMG/M metagenome (GOLD analysis project Ga0209394, IMG submission 184122) | Hot spring microbial communities from Jinze hot spring, China to study Microbial Dark Matter (Phase II) - JNZ 20120812A (SPAdes) (version 3) ...
AACATCATTGTAATTTATGAAAGTTTATTTCTGCAAAGAGATTTCCAGATTCATGAATAATCTCTAGAGATCCATTCATTAAAGAAGAAAAAGAATTAATACAGATGCTTATAAGAGATGGAAATGATTCGGTTATCATAAATTTGAGAGAATAAATATGGTTTGTAAATAAATAATCTACAGTACCTGAGATAGAATGTAGAGAGATCGAAGACTTCACGTTCTTGTGAAATGTTTGAGAGTCTTTAAAGATTTTAGATAAAACTCTTAATACTTCTTAGGCACTAATTATCTTAGAGGTTATGAGAGAAGATGACGTTAAGATCGTTAGGTTAACTGATGTCGAAGCTTTTAAACAATTAGAGATTTTGCAATCACAGATTTGGGGAAGGAGTGAGGTAATTCCCTATCATCTCTTAATTGCTTTTCAGAATATGGGTGGTGCAGTATTCGTTGCATACGATAAGCAGGATAAACCTATTGGTATACTATTTGGATACACCTCCTATGTTAGTGGAGAAGTATTCTTCTACATGCATGCAGTAGGTATCCTTCCAGAACATGCTGGAAGCAATTTGAGTATAAACATGATCTTAGAATTAAGGAAACACTTACTACAGGAAGGGATAGAGTATGCAAAGTGGTTCATCGATCCTCTAAACGTCAATGAAGCTTATCTTAGTATACATAAGCTCGGTGGGATTGGGATCAAGTATCAGAGGAATCTTTACGGATTCATGAGAGATCCATATAATAGAGGACTTGAATCTGATAGAATACTGGTAGAATGGGATCTCGAGTCTGAGCGTGTAATTAATAGAGTATCGAGTATAGATAAAGAATGTGAGTATTCTAGTAGTATGCTGGAGAAACTAGATAAGAGTATAGTAGCAATAGAAGATGGACATTTACTCAAGATTCTAGACTACAAATTAAGTCTAAATTCAGATAAGATACTCGCAGAGCTCCCATCAAACATAGAGATGATTAAGAAGAAGGATCCATCAGTAGCATTAGAGTGGAGAGAAGTTAGTAGAAAGATATTTGAAAGATATCTGTCTAGAGGATATGTAGTTGCAGATGTTTTGAAAGATCCATGTAGAAAGATTTGCTACTATCTTCTAGAGAAGAGAGAATAGTATCATAACAATCCACCTAAGATAAAAGCTATCAATGCGATCAGCATCCATAAAAGTGTCTGATTCTTAACTTTCAGAGCATTTTCCCTAGTAGGCTTCTTCAAAATACTTCGTGATGAATCTATGAATCCAGCATCGGCTATTAGTACTATCGGTAGATATATTTCTGAAACATAATTTAAGAGATACGGTATTGGGCTGAAAGCAACAGCGCTCAAATACAGTATCGCACCTATTTCTGCAGCTTTTTTTAAACCTTTTGTTCTAGCAATAGACATGACGTTCCTAACTGCATCACCTTCTACATCTGCTATTCCTTTAATTACTTCTCTACCTGTATTTGAAAGTATAACTGGAATTATGAATGCTATTATTCTTTCCGATACATATCCATCACTCATGGTTGAACCGAAGATGAATGGTGTAGCTACAACTATGCTTACGATGAGATTTCCAAGCAACCCTGTTCTCTTCAATCTCATATTATATAGTAGTGTAGCTATGTAGGATGCAGTCGCAATCATCATACATGTAAACGATATCATGTAGGAAGAAGCTAAACCCACAACTCCAAGAATAAAAGCATATACAACAGCATTCATAGGCGATATCAAGCCTGAAGGTATCGGTCTATGTGGAGCATTCACTTTATCAACCTCTCTATCGAAATAATCATTAAAAATCATTGAACTTCCATTTAAAGTAAATGCTGTTATGAAGGCGTAGAGTAAAGTCGTCGGATTAATGTTCTTCTCGTATGAAAGAACTATACCTGAAAGAACTGCTAGAAACATCATGAAGCCATTTATAGGTCTAGTAATTGTAAAGTAAGCTTTAACCCTATACATCGAAAACAATTCTAGAAATATGAAGATTTAAACAATTACTTTATCCTAGTTCTCAAGGTTTTAAGTCTACCATCTTGACCGTATAGTATACTACCTCGTTTCTTCTATCGACAACTGCGAGTACTAGTTCTTTCTTCATGTTCTTACATATTTCAAGCCATTCTACAATCTTTCTTATGGGGGCGTTTCTACCTTCGTATACTATTGCTAAAAGATACTTGGCAGGCTTCTCAGAAAATTCTCCTCTATCAAAGATTCTAAATCTAAGCTCAGAGCTGAAACCATCTTTAACTACATAGTTTCTCTTTCTAAGGTCTCTGTAAACTATATATTCTTTCCAAATATTCTGATTTATTTTTGAGAATATTGTAAGTAAATCGTTAAATCTAAGTTCTTTATTTTCATGATCTCTCACTATCATTTTCTTCATCTCAACTAGGTAAAGTGCTTCTATAGGAGAGTAGACTATGAATTCTCCTTCTTCTACGCCAAATCCTTTTCTGAGATATTCTCTAGAAAGATCATTTGAAACAGTCTTAACGATACCGTTCGAAAACTCTGCTTCTATCATCTTGCTATAGGGTTCGGCCATGTCTTCTACTACCCTCCACTCTAACCATAAAGAAATACTAGAAGAATTTGAAGTATCTCTCACCATAGGATTTCTTTGAAAGATTTCCAGTAAGAAAGGAAAAGGTTTAAGTGGAGCTGGGAGAGACAATATCGCAGGTGCGCGATTATTGTTTCAAAGCCTGTTCTCCACTGGTTAGAAAAATCTCTTCTACAAGTTCTTAGGAGAGAAGATAGACCTCTATCTTTTGAAGAGGTGGCGGAGAAAATTGGGAAAGATGTTGGATCTGTAGCTAAGTCTGTAGAATGGCTTAGAAGTAAAAATCTCGTAGAAGTCCATGAAATAATTAAACATCGTATAGAGCTTGGAGAAGAGGGGAGAGAATATGCATACTCCAAGTTGCCTGAAAGGAAACTCGTAGATTTACTGAAAGAATCTGGAGGTTCTATGCGTATGGAAGATGTTAATAAGATTCTAGGTGAGAGGTATTTCCAAATAAGTCTGATGTGGGCGAAGAAAAATGGTTGGGTGAAGATTGAAGTTGGAGAAAACGGTAAGCATATTGTTTTGATAAAGTATCCTGAAGAAACCGTAGAAGAAAAACTCCTTAAGATTCTCAAAGATGAAGGTTACCTGTATTATGAAGAACTTAGCGATGATTTGAAGAAAGCTGTAGAAAACTTATCTAAAAGACAATCAGTGATTAAGTCTTTTGAAGTTAGGAAACATTTCGTCAAATTAACCAGCAGAGCTTTGGAGATAAGTGAAGAAGAACTACAGACCACTGAAGTTACCAAGCTGACCCAGGAAATGCTTATCGCAGGTTCTTGGAGGAAGGTGAAGTTTAGTAGATTTGATATAAGAGCTCCAACCAGGCCTGCGTACATCGTTAAGAGGCATCCACTTGAGAGATTAATAAAATTGATTAAAGAGATCTTCGTTGAGATGGGTTTTGAAGAAATAAGGGGGCCTATAGTTGAACTTGCTTTCTGGAATTTTGATGCTCTCTTCCAACCGCAGGATCATCCTGCCAGAGATATGCATGATACATTCTACCTACTAGAGCCTAGTAGAGGTGTTCTACCAGAAGCTTTCGTTGAGAATGTTAAGGAAGCTCATGAAACAGGTGGTGGAACAGGTTCTCTAGGATGGAGGTATAAGTGGAGTAGAGAAGAAGCTGAAAAACTTATACTTAGAACACACACCACAGCTACAACCATACGTTATCTCGCTGAAAACCCAAATCCTCCTGTAAAAGTCTTCTCAGTAGACAGAATATATAGAAACGAGAAAGTTGATTGGAAACATCTCGCTGAATTTCACCAAATAGAAGGAATCATAATGGATAGAAACGTAAGTTTCAGAGATCTACTAGGAGTTATTAAAGAATTCTATTCAAGACTTGGCTTAAAGAACATTAGATTTAGACCTAGCTACTTCCCCTACACTGAGCCTTCTGCAGAAGCGTTAGTTTATCTTGAAGATAAGAAGGTGTGGCTTGAACTTATAGGTATGGGGATTTTTAGACCCGAAGTTACACGACCGCTTGGAGTAAAGTATCCAGTACTTGCATGGGGTGGAGGTTTAGAGAGGCTTGCACTCGCACTCTACAATCTCGAAGACATTAGAATGTTTTATGTAAACGATTTAAGATGGATACACAGTATCCCTACAATATACTTAGAGAAGAAAATCGGATTAATCTAGAAGACTTCATTCTTTTCCTCCGACATATCTACGTAGGGTGGTGGTAGCTTTCTGAGACTAGAAATCCATTCAGCAAACTTCCTTGCCGATCTACCTCTATGAGATATCTTGTTCTTTTCTTCTAAATTCATTTCTGCAAATGTTCTACCGTCTCCATCTATTGGTATAAAGATCGGATCAAAACCGAACCCAGACTCTCCTCTAGCTTCGTAAGATATCCTACCTTCTACTTCTCCAGTAAAAGTCTTAAGATTTGTAAATGGTGAATAGAATGCTATTATTGAGACGAATTTTGCTTTTCTATCTTGTAGGTTTTCGAGAAGTTTCAATACACCTTTCACACCTATCGTTCTATATACGTAGGAAGAGTATGGTCCTGGGAACCCGTTTAATGCATCTATGAATAGACCTGCATCCTCCACCATTACTGGTTCTCGTAGAATATTATATGCATAGAGTACACTCTCTATAGCTACTTCTTTAAGATCTACTGATTGTATTTCCCTTGTTTTTAGAGGCTCCACTCTATATCTTAGATTGTATGGTTTGAAGATTTCCTGAAACTCTCTTACTTTCCATTTGTTTGTTGTTACAATTATGAAACGCATCTTCTCCTTTCCTCCACGTATCTGCCTCTCATTCTTATTTCTCTAATCTTTCTCTTTATCTTATCGGTAAAATCTTTTCCAGCCGTCTCAGCATATCCTTGGAGAAAGTTCTCCATGAATATCTTATGTATATTGTAATGGGTGCTCTGGAGGCTCCGATCAAGTAGATGTATATCTACAGCTATGTCTTCTATGTCTTCTGTAAATATGCTTAACCCGAAATCTATCAAATACATTCTATCTTCTCTATCTATTATTATGTTTGAGGTTGTTAAATCTCCGTGAGCTATCTTAGAGAGATGCATCCTACCTACTATTCTTCCAAGTTCTCTAGCAATTTTTACGATTGATTCCATGTTAGCTTTACTCAGCCAATCTCTAAGCTCCACTCCTTCTATATACTGCATATATATCTCCGCATCTACAAGATTCACCAATACAACTGCTGGACATGGAACATATGCTTTCTTCAACATAAGCATAATCTTAACTTCATGCATAGTTCTCTGTTCACGAATCTTCTTATCAAGTTCAGGGATACGGTATGGTTTCGGGACTCTATGTTTACATACAAGATCTAAACCTATCCAGCTAACCCTATATACAACCGCCTCAGCACCAATCCTGATAACACTATCCATACAAACTATCAAAAATATGTAAAAAGACTATTCTAAAAATCTTCCATACACATAAGTAAATCAAAACATAGTAAAAATTAACATACATAAACAACAGCCTTAGTTATGTTCATTCACCCACAGAATACAGTCTACAGAAAATAGAGAGTGTCACTAGATTAGCTAAGAAATCTTGATAGTGTCCAAATAAGGTAATGTATTTAAATGGGGTCTAGCTTGTTATCTTCATGGATATTGTAGCCCTAATCTCTAGTTGTTTTAAGTGTAATAGAAAAGTAGGGATGTTAAGGTTTTAGCTGTATTAGAGTGTATGTTTCATGGTAGTTGTAGGAAGGTCTCGAAGATTCTAAGCATTGCTATAGAACCTATAAGTAAGTCGGATGTACATTATCTTCCAAAGATCATATCTTCTAAATTGAAGATAGTGTTAGAATCAAGGTATAGGAGATGCATAGCTATTGATGAAACAGAGCTTAAAGTTGAGAAGACTATAGTATACGTATGGTTGCATTAGATGTAGATTCTAGGGAATTGCTTGCTCTAGAAGCTTCATATTGTAGGAGCTGTCTAAACACTCTAAAATTCATTAAGAAAGAAGGAGAGGACAGCAGTATTCCACAACAAGCTAAGCCCCCACAACCCCACTCTATTTTTTAACCTATTCATTCTTACCATAAATGTAGAGTAACGTAGAGCCCCGGGCGGGCTTTGAACCCGCGACCCCTGGCTTTCTAGAAATCCCTTATACCAAGCCAGTGCTCTACCAGGCTGAGCTACCGGGGCCATTTTCATTTATTTTCTACTTTCTGTTAGATTTTTCTTAAAAGAACTTAATGAATCTTCTTTTTTCATGAATTGTTGTTTTGTTCAGGTTGCTTTAAGTAAGCTTATATAATGGTTTTGTTTGATTGTTTTTAATGATGTATGTTTTCAGCAGATTTTCAGGTATGATTCTTGTAGATAAACTTTCGGTAAACGTACATTTTACTAAAAGATTTTTAAGATGGTTTACGTTTAACGTAGTTGGTGGTATGCATGTTGAAATTAATAGAATTTTATGCTCCTAGAGGTCTGAAGATTGTTAAGAGTGAATGGCAGTATGTCTGGGATACTGAAGGAAGAAAATATATTGATTGTCATACTCAGTATGGTTCTCTATTTCTAGGTCACAGGAATCCCCGTATAGTTAATGCTTTGAAAGAACAATTAGATAAGATCTATGGATTATACCCAGCATTTGATACAGAAGTTAAGGAAAGAGCGATTAGTTTACTTGAAAAAATTCTACCTAGAAACCTCGAATACTTCTATTTATTTAATGGTGGTGCTGAAGCTGTAGAACTAGGACTCAAAGCTGTAAGAAAGATTACGGGAAGAAAGAAGTTTATCTCATTCATTAATGCATTTCATGGCAGGACTATGGGTGCACTATCAGTTACATGGAATCCCAGATACCGTGAAGGCTACGACCCATTCCCATGGGAAGTAAAATTCCTACCATACAATAAAATTGAAGCAATTGAGAAAGAAGTAGATGATGAAACAGCTGGAGTTATCCTTGAAGTTATTCAAGGTGAAGGTGGATTGAATGAAGCATCAATAGATTTCCTAAAAGCTGTAAGAGAAGCATGTGATAAACATGGTGCAAAAATGATAGTAGACGAAGTACAAACAGGTTTCGGTAGAACTGGATATCTCTGGGCACACCAGCATGCTAACATAGAACCCGATGTACTAATCGCTGGTAAATCTATCGGAGGAGGATTCCCAGTAAGCTTAACAGCATTTACAAATGAAATTGGAGGAAAATTGAAAGAAGGAGATCATGGATCAACTTTCGGAGGAAACCCTCTAGCATTAAGAGCTTTATCTGCAGCTATAGAAACCCTACTTGAAGAGAGAATCGTAGAACGTGTAGTTGAGATAGGGCAGATCTTCAAGGAAAACTTGAGAAAAGTGAAAGAAGAATTCAGCGATGTTGTTAGAGAAGTGAGGGGTAGGGGGCTTATGCTCGGACTAGAATTAAGATTTGATCCACGTGAAGTTATCAAAAAACTCCAAGAAAATAATATAATAACTCTTAGAGCTGGGAAGCTTGTTGTGAGATTTCTACCACCATACATGATAACAACAAACGATATAGACAGTATAACCGAATCACTTATAAGAGTCTTCATGGAGATTAGAAGAGAAAAAGTAAAAACTGCTGTACGAGCAGAATAGAAACTTCTAGAAATATTTTCAAGATATTTATAATTTCTTCTTTAATAGATATCTATTCCATATCTGTGATGCGATGTACCCTGCTAAAGCTCCATTTAGAGTTCCTCCAATTAGTATCGCTAAGTAGAGTAGAGGTATAGGAGGCATCACACCTAGAGAAACAGTTACATACATACTAACAACACCGAGAATTATAGAAGCTGTTGAAAGTGCATAGATCATCTTTAACGTAGGAACATTGCTAGAACTCCTTACTTTAAAGATGAGTATAGATAAGTCTATTAGTAAACCGTAGAATACTGCGAAGAGAAATGTGAATGGGATGAAGGCAGGTCTCCAGAATTGGATCATTAAACCAGAGACCATCCCTGTTATCGTTCCACCAAATCTTCCAATTAAAAGATTAGCTAGAGCATAACAGAGAGCTTGTATAAAGATTAGGAATTTATCTATTGGAGATGGAAGCCAAATCTTTGAGAGAAAAACAATTATGGAGAAGAGAGCTATCAACGATATCTTTCTAGAAACTCTTCTCCCGAAACCCACCATCATAACAACTTATTTAGAGGTTAGATAAAAATATGAAATATGTGTGATCAGTTTAAGGAGAATAGAAGAATCATACCAGAATTTATCTTAATATATAGGGTTTAAGATATTATATTTGCCCAGGATGATGAAACTAGACCTGTGCAAGATCTATGATGAACATGCACCTCACTGAGCTGGGGCAAAGGTGTGGTCTCTTGAAAATAGAACTTGTAGGATCATTGAAGAGAATAGTTGGTGTAGATATGCTGGAGATAAAACTTGAGAGAAGATCTACTTTGAGAGAAGTTTTAGAGAAACTTCCAGAAGATTTAAAGAAAATAGTTTTTAGATCTGGGAGATCTATTTCTCCAGATTTACTCATCTTGATCAACGGTGTTGAGTTCAGGTCTGCTGGTTCTGGAGACATGTATGTTGAAGATGGAGATACAATCGTAATAATACCAGTAATACATGGAGGGTAATCTTTGGAGATCTCGAAGTTTAAAGACATCTTCACTGCAGCAGGCGTCTATAGAAACGTTAGTAGAGAATCTCTAAGAAAGCTATTAGAGACAGCTCTAAAACAATCTAAAGATACAGATTACATGATAATCTTCAGATCTGATTTCCTAATATCTTTAAAGCAAGTCCACGTAGCTGCAGTATCTTCCGTACTTGCCTTTAGATCCAACAAAAATATTGCGAGGAATCTAGCAATAGAATTTATGTTAAGGCTTTCTGCAGATACCCAAATAAACAGAGTTCTAGAAAAAGTAATGGTTAGAGATGATCTACGTGAAATTGGAGTACTGATCATATCTAGTAATCTAGATAGATTGCAGAAGCTTATGGTGGAAGTTGGATCTATAGTTGATGGTGAAGAGATGCATGAAGAAGATCTACACCTTGAAGAGAGGTTACGGAGAGCAGTTGAATTCTATGGACTCACAGATTATATGAAATCTATCCAAACACGAGATTTATACGAGTCAGTACTATTATCTATACTAGAGAAGATTACAACAATAGATGTCGAGAGATAGTTTAATCTTTCTCTTCTAATGCTTTCAGTATGTTCTGCAGGAAGACGGGTTCTGGAATAGCGCCCTCAAAGAACACTTTATCATTTATTACTGTCTTAGGGACAGCTAAAACATTATACTTGTTTGCTAAATCGGGGAACTCCATCGCTTCTATCATATCGCTAACTATGTTCAAGTTCTCTATAGCGAATTGATGTGCAAGTCTAACAACTCTTGGACAATAAGGACATGTAGGTGTTACAAATACTTGGATATGTACTGGGCTACTTATTGTTTTCAAGACTCCTTTCGTTTTAGGGGTGAGTCTAGTCATACCTTTCGATACGTCTATTATATCTTCTATCAATGTTGTAAACTCGTATCCAGCCGGTAAACCGAAGAATCTTACATTGTATTCTCTCTTACCGAAAAGTAGGAATGCGGGAACTTTATCTATGTTCCAGCTCTCTGCTAAATGTCTATCTTTATTGTAATCGTATTTAGACACTTTTATCTTACTTGATATGAGGCTTAGTTCATCAACAAGCTGTACAGCTATCTCACAATACTCACAATTATCTCTTTTCGTGAAAAGGATTAGCTTAACCTCATCTTCTAATTCTTTCTCAAATTTCTCTCTAAGAAATTCTCTATCCTTCTCTTCCAGTAAACTCATTCTAAAGAATTAGATGAGATATCGGTATTGAAAAACATTTCTCTAGAACTTAGACTTCTATAACTTTATAAAATTCTTCCAATGCTTTTTCTTGATCTACAGTATATCCGAGATTCGATAATGTATTCGCTAATGCTGAGATTGTGTATACTAGATATCTCGGGGTTGCGGTTAATCCCATGTGACCTATTCTGAAAGATTTTCCAGTTAATTTACCTAAGCCTCCGGAGATCATTATCCCGAATTTTTCAAGCATAGTCCTGGCTATCCTACTACTAGTATTTTCAGCACATTTTACAGCGGTTACTGTTGGAGAAGCATGTTCTTCTGTAGCTACTACTTCTAATTTGAGAGCTTTAATAGCTTTTCTAAATGCTGAGGCCATAACTTCATGTCTTCTATACCTATTCTCTAACCCTTCTGTTAAAGCTATCTTCAAAGCTTCTCTTAAAGCTACTATACTATGCGTTGGGACGGTGGTAGGGTATGGATGACCTATAGTTTTCCACTCATCCATATAGTATTTCCATACAGATAGATCGAGAAACCATGAAGAAGGTTTCCAAGCTCTCTTCTCTATATATCTAAAAGCTTCTGGGCTTATTGCGACTGGAGATACTCCAGGAACTGATGAAAGAGCCTTACCAGCATATCCTACGCAGAAATCTATTCCCCAATCATCTACCTGTATCTCAGTTGCACCGTAAGAAGATATTGCATCAACTATGTAGAATAGATTGTATTCTTTAGCTATCTTACCATACATCTTAATAGGATTAAGTACTCCTGTAGATGTTTCATTATGGACTACAGCTAACCCTTTCACATCTTTATGCATCTTCAGTAATTCTTCGATATTTTGTGGATGTACAACTTCACCATACTCTGCTTCAACTTCTACAACTCTACAACCTACATGGCGGGCTATCTCTACCATTCTCTCTCCGAAGAAACCATTCGATATAACAATAATCTTCTCACCAGGGGCTATCAAGTTAGATATCCCCATCTCTATAGCTGCAGAACCGGGTCCTGGGAATATTATAACAGTACCGTTTGTATTGAAAACCTGCCCTGCAAACTTAACTGTTTCTTCATATATCTCACCCCACTCTTTACCATAATGTGGATACAGAGGCATAGACATAGAAGAAAGAACTTCAGGCAGTACTTCAGTTGGACCAGGAATCATCAATATAGGTCTATGAATAGGTTTACCCATATCTCTAAGAATTGATATAAGTAGAATTTTAATATTTACATGATGTTATAAACTGGTGGAGAGTTGTTTGAAGCAGCTTTATCTGCAAGTTTATCAGCTAAAATATTTTCTTCTCTACTTATATGGATTATGTTTATCTTTATCTTCTCCATGAGTTTTACAGCTTTCTCGTAAAGTTCTTTTAACTTTACGTCTCTAACAGCATATTCTCCTTTCATCTGTTTAACTATTAGCTCACTATCAGAATAGAGAGCAATCTCAGAGGCACCTAACTTTAAGGCTATCTCTAGAGCTTTAATCAGAGCAAGATACTCCACCTCATTATTCGTCTTCACTCCAACATATTCAGAAAATTCAAGAACTTCTCTTCCACATTCATCGTAAACTACTATACCGATTCCAGATGGACCAGGGTTACCGTGAGAAGAACCATCAAAAAATATCTTTAATTTCTTCACGTATGTTTACACCTCTCCAAAATCCCTCCTACTAAATATGTTGAGAGTAGAGTGTGTTTAGATGATTCTATACTGTTTAAGCGGCTACACTTTTCTTCTCAGAGAGTTTTGAGATTATGATTGAATAGTTTTTCGGTAATTTCTTAGATGCAAGTTCTAGAGCTTCTTTCGCTACATTTACAAAGTGCTCGTAGGTGAGAACTCTTAGTACTGGATCTCCTACACGTACTTGTGCAGCTCTACCCATAGGTTTCCCGAAAGCTCTCCTCATACCTTCTTGTAATCTATCTGCGTGTGCTCCAAAAATCATCTTATTCTCTCTAAGTACATGGTGGGGGTGAGCTTTAATCTCTAAGAAGTAATTATTCTCACCCATCTTTCTTGAAAGGTACTTGTCTGCAGCTATTCTCGCTGATTCTATTGCTACATCTCTTATCTGCATCTCTTCCTTCGCTACTAGTAGAAGTTCATGAGTATAATCTTCTTTATAGGTTCCCATACTGTACTTATTTATCCTCGAATGTGGAGCACCATGAATATAATCACTTCTAGTATACGGTCTCTCAGTCGCCCTCCAATTCTTAGCCTTCATTCCGGACAACATCACGATACACCTCAATTTAAATATTTAAATTAAAACAACATGCCGAACCTGAAAATTAGATTAGAGAAGAAATAATGTTTTTTACCAATAAGCGAAACATTAATAATTTAAAACTACAGCATGTTGTTTGATGAAGATTATCTTCTTTCTCTCAGAAGATGAGTTATCAGGAAAACTTGAAAATTTTCTTAACGAGTTTATTAGTAAAGTTAAGGATAGGATTAGTGTATCTTCTAGAACTGTCTGGCCAGGCCATATTATAACAAGCATTAAGATAAGGTTACTGTCAGAGTTAGCCAAATACAAAGATCTTGAATTCGAGGTTTGGAAAATCTTAAAGATACATGAGAGAGAAATAAAGAAGACATTTGATTTAGAAGAACTCCCCGCTATAAAGATTGAAAAGAAAATTTTCTCTGGAAATCTTTCCCTAGAAATTGCGTCAAATCTATTTTCTATGCTATCAAGTATGAAAGATATCCGTTTCGAAGAAGTATTGTATAGCTTAACCCATATTACTCAAACATTAGTTAAAGCGGAGACAGTAGGAGAAGTAGAAGAGAAGAAACCTATAACATATGAGACATTCAGAAAAACGGTAGATGAGAAACTACGTGAATTGGAGAAAATGCTAAGAGAAAAGAAGATAGATGAAGAAACTTATAAAAAGATGAAAAGTGCTTACGAAGAATTATTAAAAAAGTGAGTAAAGAATAAGTTTATAGATTGTGTTTTCTTATTTTTTAAGAGAATATTCTTTCAATTGCCTGTCCTATCTTTTTTACACCTTTTCTAATATTTTCCATCGAGTTTGCAAAACAGATCCTAATGTATCCTTCACCATATTCTCCCATAGCAGAACCATGTAAAGGAGCAACACCATAATTCTCGATTAAATGCATAACGAAGTTTTCAGAATTCATCCCAACTTTCTTAAGAACACGTGAGACATCTACAAAAGCATAGAATGCTCCAGAGGGTTTAATGAATCTTATATGATCTATTTTTGAAAGCTCTTCAATTAACACATTTCTTCTTTTCTCATATTCTCTAACCATCTCATACACTGGCTCCTGCGGACCACGTAAAGCTTCTATAGCAGCATACTGTGTAAAAGATACTGGGCACGAAGTCATTATGTTTAAGACTTTAACTATGTATGGATGTATTTCTTTAGAGATGGCTAAGTATCCGAGTCTCCAGCCTGTCATAGCGTATCTCTTAGAGAAGCCGTCAACGAATATTACTCGATCTATGTTGGAAGCATAATTAAGTGGGGACTCATGTTTAAGTCCATCAAATATTATCGGACGGTATATCTCATCTGAGAGAATATAGAACCCGTGATCTTCTGCAAGCTCCACTATGCCTCTAACATCTTCTCGAGGCATAACTGATCCACAAGGATTATTCGGAGAATTTAATACAACAATCTTCGTTTTAGGTGTTAAAAGTTCTGCGAGTTTTTCAGGTTTAATAGAGAATCCATCTTCCATGGTAAGTCTATACGGTATTGGTCTAGCTCTAGCACAGACTGCTGCAGCAGGATACGCGGGGTATCCGGGATTCGGATAAATTATCTCGTCTCCATCTTCTAGAAGTGTAAACATAGCAGCGTAGATTGCTTGTTTAGCTCCGGTAGTTACTACGATATTATTTCTCCAGTCATAATCTACTCCGTAAACTTCTTTAAGATATTCTGCGATCGCCTGTCTAAGTTCAGGTATACCTGGAGTAGGAGTGTAGTGGGTTTCTCCTCTTTCCAAAGCTCTTACAGCAGCTTCCTTTATATGTCTAGGTGTATCGAAGTCAGGTTCACCTATCTCTAAATGTATGACTTCTCTACCCTGTCTTTCAATCATCTTAGCTTTCTCTAATACTATGAAAGCAGTCTCCGGAGTTACATTTGTAATATGTCTTGGAATATGAAAATTCTTATTTGCAGACATCACAATATCGTAATAATTAATAGGTACATTATAAACGTTTTAATAAAATAGAAAAAACATTAATTAGACTCCTAAGATGAAAGTAAACAAGAATTTTTTCACGTATCCAGTTGCTTGATGAAAACATGGAAAGAGAGTAGGTTAAGTTAAAGATGTTGAATGTTTTAACTTTTTATGATTCTTTTTGGATGTATTAGTGTGGAAGTATGGATGAGTAAAGCTGAGAAGAAGCTTTGGAGAAAGATGTATAGGTATGAGAGAGAGCAGAGGTATCTGAGAAAAAGATCTGAATTAAATGAAGTTCTTGAAGAAGTGTTTGATCAAATTACGTTAATGACGATTTACCGTTTAATGAATAGGAAGCTGATTAAAGATTTCTATGGTGTTGTTAGTGCGGGAAAAGAGTCTAGAATATATTTAGCTAGAGATGTTAATTTAAATTATATTGCCGTTAAGATCTATCTTGTGACAACAGCTGAATTTAGGAAAAACAGAATCATATATGTATCTGGGGATCCGAGGTTTAAACGTATTCCAAATGATTTTAGAGATTTCATATATCTCTGGGCTAGGAGAGAGTACAGTAATCTAGAAGCTGCATATAGTGTAGGTGTTCCTGTGCCTAAACCATGTTTCGTGAAGAACAATATTCTCGGGATGGAGTTTATAGGTAAAGATGGGGTGCGTTTTCCAACTATGGTTGAAGTAGAACTTGAGAAAGAACAACTTGAAGAAATATATCCGAAGATTATTGAAGCTGTTAAGAAACTTTATAGAGAGGCGAAACTTGTTCATGGGGATCTAAGCGAGTATAACATCTTCATACTTCCAGACAACAGGATAGTGCTCATAGATTTATCCCAAGCACTACACGTAGATCAACCCCTTTCCCACCAACTACTACTAAGAGACTTAACAAATATAACAAGATACTTCAAGAAGAATGGTTTAGAAGTAGGAGAACCATCAAAGTTATTTGAAGAGATAACTGGAAATGCACCAGAATATTATGGTTTAGTTGGAGTTTAGAATGAAGGAGGTTGAGAGTTTGGAGACACCTCAATTTTTAGTGAATATTCCATTAGAGAGGGTCGGCGTCTTGATAGGTAAGAATGGTTCTGTAAAGAAGATGATAGAAGAGAGGCTTGGAGTAGAACTTGAGATAGATAGTCATTCTGGAAGTGTTAAGATAGCGTTAGCTAAACCTATAGAAGAAGGAGGAGACCCAGTGGCATTATTTAAAGCTAGAGATATAATCGAAGCAATTGGTAGAGGTTTCTCGCCTGAAAGAGCTTTTAGATTATTTTCTGAAACTGGGATGCTTAAGATAATAAGAATAGATGACTACGTTAAGCCTACTAGGAATAATCTCATGAGGGTGAGAGCTAGGCTTATTGGAAGTGAGGGAAAGACGAGGAAAATAATAGAAGAAACCACGGATACGTATATCTCGATATACGGTGATACAGTAGCTATAATAGGTGAAAACGAAGAAGATGTTAGAGCTGCAGAAGAAGCGATAGTATCGTTGATAAACGGTGCCCCACACACATCAGTTTACAGAATGCTTAATGAGTATAGTAGAATGAGAAAACTTAGATTTGTTAGAAGATAAGAAGATTGTGTAGAGTGGGATCATTCTGAGATTTTTGCTTTTAAGAAATCGGGGAGAACACCTGATTCTGCAAGTTTTAATGCTTGTGTTTTCGTAAATCTCCACCATATATCCCCACGTGTATCTCTCTGGAAATCCCATGGACTAACAAGTACCAAGTCTCCCTCCTTTATCCATATTCTTCTCTTAAGCTGACCTCTAATCCTGCATAGCCTAGTCTTTCCATCACTACATTCTACTAAAACTCTATCGTAACCATACATCTTAACAACTACTCCGTAGACATCTCCTGGACCTGGCTCCATCATCTGCTCAAGTTCATCTGGCTCAGAAACTATCTTCCGTTTCCCCATACCAACTTATACCTAGGAAAACCTGATTATTAAGGTCTCCTTTTGTCTATTCACATTACTCAGTAACTAAACTTGATCAATGCTTAATATTTAGAGTTTTAGAGTGTATTCTTGATGTCAGGTGGTGAATGGTTAGTATACTTGAACGGTGATTTCGTACCTGCCTCTAAAGCATGTGTCTCTGTATTTGATCACGGGCTCCTTTATGGTGATGGTGTCTTCGAGGGAATTAGAGTCTACAAAGGCGTGGTATTCAAGCTTAGAGAACACATAGATAGACTCTACGAATCTGCAAAAATGATAATGCTGGAGATACCTATGAACAAGGAAGAGATGATAAATGCTATCCTAGAAACCTTGAGGAGAAATAATCTGAGAGACGCATACATACGATTAGTGGTAACTAGAGGTGTAGGAGACCTAGGTCTAGATCCAAGGAAATGTACTAAACCAACAATATTCATCATAACCCAGCCTATGGAGCCGCTCTTAGGCAAGGATGTTAAAGAGAAGGGTGTAAGATTGATAGTATCTTCTGTGAGGAGAGATCGTGTCGATGCTACAACTCATCAAGCAAAAACATTAAACTACCTCAATAGCATACTAGCAAAGATAGAAGCTATAAATGCAGGCGTAGATGATGCGATACTCTTAGATGATAGAGGATTTGTTTCGGAAGCAAGTGCAGCAAACATATTCATGGTGAAGAATAACGTAATCTCCACCCCACCTCAAACAGCTGGAATACTTCCAGGAATAACTAGAGCAACCGTAATAGAACTTGCAGTAAAACTAGGATACAGAGTTAATGAAAGAGATATAACCCCATACGAATTGATAACAGCTGACGAAGTATTCTTAACGGGAACAGCTGCTGAAATAGTGCCAGTAGCAGAAATAAACAAAAGAAAGATAGGTGAAAAAATACCTGGACCAGTTACATCGAAACTTATTGAAGAATTTGAGAAATTGAAGGGAGACGAAAGATATGGTGTAAAGATATAGAATGTTGAAAATAGAGATAAGAAAAGAACATCTCGAAGAGATAATAAAACATTGTTCAGAGGTTTATCCAGAAGAATGTTGTGGGCTCCTAGTAGGAAAGAGATGTGGAGAGAAAATAGTGGTGGAAGACTTTAAGAGTACTGCAAACGTGTTTGAAGGTGATAGAAGATTCAGATACACTATAGATCCAAAAGAATATCTTGAAGTTGATAGAATAGCTTCTGAGAAAGGGTTAGAGATAGTTGGAGCATTCCATTCTCATACTTTTTATGGAGTCAATCCTTCTCTGAAAGACTTGGAACTAGCCATACCGACATATGTTTACCTCATAATTTCATTCTTAGGTATACATGTAAATTTTAAAGCTTGGATGATAAATGAACACTTAAAAAGTTTTAGTGAAGTTGTGATAGAAACTGTGTAGATTTTCATGACGCTATCTTTTTAATCCTCTCAAATTCTTTCTCGAATAAAGCTCCGATCCTCTCACTCTTTATGATTACGAAGTTTTCATCATTCCTATGTTCTGCAGAGTATGACCAGTTATAGCTTCCAGTCACCACAATATAGGAATCTATTATCATGACTTTGTGATGCATAGTGTACCTGTTCCCATCTAGATACACTTTTACATTCGATTCTCTGAGTTTATCATATTCTGAATACTGGTTTACTTGATCTTTCTCAAATACGACTTCGACTGAAACTCCTTTATTTCTCGCTCTAACTAAGGCTTCTGATATTTTTTCCTCTGTAAAGCTGTAGATCATTACGTGAATGCTCCTATTGGCTCGATTTATCCAGTAGATTAGTTTACTCAAGCAATCTTCAGTAGCAGAGAAACATACATCTATAACTTCACCTACAGTTTTTTCGTAAAGCTCAGTTTTGGTAATAGTTTCAGTAACGATCTTAGTAACAGTGTGAGTAACAGTACTGATAACCGTCTCGGTTCTACTAATCGTTAGATAAGAAGTTAGAAATTCAGTTCTATCTGTAGAGCTTGGCTTAGTGGTAAATTCTGAGAAAGCTAAGATTAAGATTATGAAGATTAGAGTAGCAGTGATGTAGAAGAGAAGTTTTGATGTTCTCCTAGACTTAGCTCGTCTCATACCAGACCATTAATAGTGAAAACATGGTTAAAAAGATGTCCTCTATATGGGGAAACATAAACTTCTATGAGATGGAAGTGTATTGTTATGTTGCTCAGCTCCCCCAGGGCTAACTCATCTATAATTTCATCTCGCCCTCAGAGTCCATCATCATCGCTGTAAATCTACTTCCCATACCAAAATATATCTTTAATCGAAGAATTTTATCACCAACATAGTCGTAGGAGAAGTGTTAATTTCCAGTTTGATATATATTATCTTCATGTTCGGGGGGCATCATTCTTCGAGGTTTATTGTAGCTATTACAGGTGCTAGTGGTGTAATTTACGGTAAACGTCTACTCGAAGTTTTGAAAGATAAAGATGCAGAAATACATCTAGTGATTAGTAGAAGTGCTGAGAAGATTATTGAGTATGAATTAGGTATTTCTAGAAGAGATTTAGAGAAATACGCAGATTACAATTATAGTGAAAATGATCTTGATTCACCTTTAGCAAGTGGATCATTCAAAACAGATGGGATGATAATAGTGCCGTGTAGTCTTAAAACAATTGCAGGCATAGCTTCAGGCTTCTCCAGTAACTTAATACTTAGAGCTGCAGATGTAACTATAAAAGAAGGAAGAAAACTTATCCTCGTTCCTAGAGAAACACCTTTAAGCTCAATACATTTAAGGAATATGCTTGAACTAGCTAGAATAGGGGTAGTAATACTTCCAGCTATGCCCGCCTTCTATCATAAACCAACTTCTATCCAAGACTTAGTAGATTTCATAGTTGGCAAGATACTTGATAATCTGGGAATAGAACACAATCTATACCGTAGATGGGCTCAAATAAAATGAAAAGCTAGGAATTCCTAGCTTCATTCTTCTTATTAGTGATTAGAGAATAGCCTAGTGGAGTTAGCTTATATTTAAATGGTTTTCCTTCTCTAACCACCAATCCTGTATCTACCATTCTCTTAAGTAATCTTGCTGTATGTTCACGGCTTAACCCCAACTTGATACTTACTTCTCTGGCACTCATAGATCCAGAACTAATTACTTCTAATGCTTTCTTAACGCTTTCATTTATCTTCTCTTCTGTTAATTGTTCTTCACTGATTTCTTGTGATATCTGTGATCTTTGTGATGTTTTTGATAGATCATTTATTTTCTTCTTTAGTCTAAGTAGTAATACTGTGTAGACAATTGTCTGAACTGTGAATAATACAGAAAAGATTATCAGGGTATTTAAGTCTATATCCATTTTCTCAACCTGTTCTTGTGATATCACATTCTATCACATACCTAATCATGTTTATAGATCTTTCAATATCTCTCTCCCTCAATCTATCCGCTAACTCAAAGATTAAAGATGCTAAATCATCATTGATAACTCCAATATATCTTAGTAGAAGGAGAGTGCAGATACTTTTCCTAATATTATTTAAGGCTTGTGTTTTTGTTCTAGCATAAGCTCCTTTACTAACACCTCTTAAAGAAGCTCTAAACCCCATATCTATTCTTTCTCTACCATTATTACCATTAAATTTAGAAGCAATTTCTAGTAGAAGAGTTTCTAACTGGGTTTCTGTAAGAGAAGATTCTTTTAACAAGATCTTTAGGATGGGGTCCGAATCAATATTTATCCCCAAATTTTTAAGGAAATCTAAAACCTTCTTGTTCACAGTCTGTCCCCCTACCGTTATACAAAAATGTATAACGGGCTACTATTTATGGAGAACTTTCTATCCAACTAAAGGTAATCTCTCAGATAATCTCGAGGTGAAGATGATACATGTTTTCTCTGAAATTCATTAGAAAACATTCTGCTCTTTAAGCTGATTTTACAACTTTCCTAAAATTGTTATCTTTAACCTTTACGGATCCCGTGCCTCGTGAAATCTTTATCAATCTTTTTCCTTTAAATAAATATGTAATCGGTTATGAAAACTACTTGAGAAAAAAGAGTCTCAGACCATGATTTTAATTCTCTAGGGTTGGATGAATGTATTGGAAGGTTCTTCTTGAAAACTATCTTCTAAGTTTACACGATTTACGTATTTTGTAGATAGCCTATATCTAAGATTGTTTCCAGAACCATGTCTTTCAAGTATTCCTCTATCTGCAAGTCTAGCTAGATATGTTGAGACTGTCGATAAGCTCATAGGTTCTCTGTACTCCATAATGTATGCTTCAAGTACTTCTCTTGAAGAAAAGAAGCTTAGAGAGAAATACTTCGATATTATCCTCATGAGCTTAGATATCTTACTATTCTCGAAAGCATATGTTTCTGAACGTTGATCCCCTCCTCCGTAGAGTTCTAGGAAATCTGCAAGTTGCATGATTTTACCTCTATCTATCCTGCCCTCCATTATCAATATTAACCGATCACCTTCATCATTCGTTAACTCTAATTTTATTCTTCTCCGGGAAGTCTTCGGAATCAATTCAAGCAGTATAAAATTCTGTGAGAGAGTAGATATAGGTTTTCATAGATACATTTAACTAAGAATCTCTACGGAATACCATAACAATATTAGAAAGTATACATGCTGATGAGTAGAAAACGCTTGAAATCATTTAAGAAACTATTTATAAAGATTGGAGATCATGGGTTGGAGGAAAAGACGGAAATTCAGAAACAGTACTTAGGGGAACCTCTCATGGCCTAAAAGAAAATTTTACAGAGAGGTGGAGAAAACAGTTCTCTTAATGTATCATTCAATTTTAGTAGGTGTGAATAGTTTATAGAAGGTTTCTCCTATTATTCCTGGTGGAGTAACAGGGATATGGGAATGGCTGTTAAGTGTACGTTTTGTGGTACAAGTGAAGTAGTATATGTTAGACGTTATTCTGGAGAAACATTATGCCGTAGATGTTTCTTAGAGAATATGGTTGAGAGAGTTAAAGCAACGATATCAAAGTATGAGCTTCTAAATCCTTTTGATAGAATAGCTGTAGCTGTCTCAGGAGGAAAAGACAGTCTCTCTCTATTAAAAATACTGGTTAGGATTGAGAGAGATTTTCCGAGAGCTAGTTTAGTGGCCATAACTGTTGATGAAGGGATACCTCTGTATAGAGATGAAGCTGTAGAGAATGCAGTAAGATTTATTTCAGAGTTGGGGGTAGAGCATAGAGTAGTATCGTTTAAAGAACTCTATGGCTTCACTCTTACAGAAGTCGTAGAATCTAATGTATCTAGATCTCTAAATCTACAACCATGTACTATTTGTGGCATCCTGAGGAGGAGAGCATTAACGGTAGCTGCTAAAGAATGTGGAGCGTCAGTTATAGCTACAGCTCATACACTAGACGATATAGTTCAAACATATCTCATGAATATATTACGTGGAGATACTAGGTTAACACCTATAGGTGTTAGGAGAGAAGTTCCAGGAGTTATTCCGAGAATTGCTCCATTTAGATTAATACCTGAACGAGAAATAGTTCTCTATGCATACTTCTCTAAGATACCTTTCCAAACATATACATGTCCTTATACAGAACTTTCTATGAGAGATAAGATAAGATCATTCCTAACAGAATATGAAGAACTATTTCCAGGAACATTATACACAGCATTAAGTAGTTTTGAAAAAATGTTTGCAAGGAGCTCACAGGAAGATGGAAGCTTTTGTGCTATATGTGGGGAGCCGACGTCTAGAAAGATTTGTAGAGCTTGTGAGATAATCGAGCTTGTAAGTAGCAGGATAAAGAAGTAGAGGTCTAGGGGTAGAGACGTGTAGAGAACTACCTAACTGAAGCTTCATATACTACGAGTCTCCAGCAAGGTCTTCCATAAACATCATAGAAATATTCGGCTGAAGGAAGTCTATCTATATGTTCTTTAAGTTTGAGAAGAATCCTTCCAAAAGAATGATAACCGTATCCTAAAACTTTTACTTTAAATCCTAGATCTCTCAATAAGCTTGAAGTCTTCTCTATACCTACTATGGAGATCGTTGGAATAATCAATCTTCCATTACTCTTCAAGTAGTTTACTGAATTTTTTATTACAGCATCTAGTATTCTTCTACCATCTACTCCTCCCCAAGTATAGCTAGGCAGAGGAGTTGGAGAGGGAGTCATAGGCGGGTTGGAAATTATAACATCGAAAGATTCTCCATAGACTGGTTCATATAGATCTCCCAATCTAAGCTCAACATTATCTATATTGTTGTACTTGAGGTTTTCTGAAGCATTCTTTAAAGCTCTTCTCGAGATATCTGTAGCAATTATCTTTCTTGCTCCAAGCATAGAAGCTATGATAGATAGTATGCCGCTGCCTGTTCCAAGATCTAGTACGTAAAGTCCACTTAGATCTGGAAGAGATTCGGCGATAAGCTTCGTAGTATAAGATGGTCTGTAAACCTTTGAGTCTAATAGTAGTTTTACTGTAAAACCTCTGATCGTGAAACTAGCTAAACGTATCACAACATCTCTAATCTAAGCATACTGAAACTTAATCATTACACTTTAAATAGTAAATTTATTATATCAGATTGTCTAAACAATTTGCGTATCTGATTATGGTTCTTCTTGAAGGATACTACGTGATGGTTCGGGGGGACATTTTCGCTGTTAAAGGTGTTCTACATCCCGATTGGGGTGTTATAGCTATACCTACATACATAAGATCAAGCGGAGGATATAGAAGGATAAGATCTTATAGAGAATCCATAACATACCTACAAACTAATTATCCAGAATACTTGGTGAAACTTGATTTTACAGGTCAGGTAACTCCAGTAGTACCTTTAGAAGATGTAGAAAATGTGTATAATCCTCTAGAATTCCATGAATCTTCTACTGAAGCTGGAGTAGATGCATGTACACTTAAGAATATGATAGAATCAATGGTAGATGTTGATGTTGGTGTCTCTGGATCCATATTACTGAAGCTAGATGATAAAGATTCTGATATAGATCTTGTCGTCTATGGTCTAGAAGCTGGAGAAAGATTCTATGAAGCTCTCAGAGAATTAAGGATAAAAGGCACACTCAAAGCAGTAAACTCTTTTAACTGGATATCTGAGACTAGAAGTGATTCAAAACTTTCTGTAACAGATTGGATGAAGATAGAGGTTAGGAAGATCTTGACAGGAATCTATAAAGATAGGTTGTATACTGCGAAGATAGTTCCCTCTATAGATGAGTACTGGGAAGACATTTCTCAGAAAGTATCTGAAATTGGGAGGGCGAGGATAATATGCAGTATAGTTAGTTCTAGATTTGGCAAAACAACACCGAACATGTACAAGGTAAAAACATTAAAGATTCTAGAAGGAGATTTGGAAGAATCGATGGTTTTAAGCATAATGTCTATGAGGAGTAGATTTTCGGAGATAGCTGGAGAAGGGGAAGAAGTAGAAGTCGAGGGGAGGTTAGAGAAAATAATCAAGCCAGACTGTAGAGAAGAATACAGAATATTCTTAGGAAATGATGAGAGAGACAAGATAATTCCTAGAAGATAGATTCTTTGTCAGCTCGGGTATCATTCATCATTCTCACATAGAGTCCGATATACCCGCTCACATCATCCAAAATAAACATAATCTAAACCAACATAAAGAATTTTATCCTACAACAGTACCATACCCTACTCTAAGCTTTTCTTGTTTAATTCATTTGATATCTCTTTAGCTCTCTTGGTTGCAGCTTCAACTGCTTTCATAACAGCTGTTCTTATACCACTCTCCTCCAAATAGAATATGCCTTCTATTGTTACTCCAGCAGGTGTTAAAACCATTTCTTTAATCATGGATGGATGGAGACCTGTCTCGAGGAATAGTTTAGCTGAACCGTAAACCGTGTAAGCTGCAGATCTGTAAGATAATTCTCTAGGTAAACCGACTTTTAATCCAGCATAAGCCATAGCTTCAATCAAAGTAGCAACGTATGCTGGTCCACTACCGCTTAAAGCTGTTATCGCATCCATATATTCTTCATCAATTTCCATACACTCACCCATTAGGCTGAAGATTTCTCTAACAAATTGTTTATCTTCGTCTGTTAGGTTTGGGCCGAATGTGTATGCTGTAAAACTCGTTTTCACCATTAATGCAATATTAGGCATTGCTCTAACTATCTTAGCTTTAGGAGCAGCCTCTGAAAGCTGTCTAATAGAAATTGCTGCTGCAACAGAAATAAGGATCTTTCCATCTAGATGACTAGATATTTCTCTAACTACTTGGATAACCTTGTATGGTTTAACGCATATGAATACTATATCTGAGTTAGATGCAACCTCAATATTGCTGGTAGTTATCTTAACCCCTATCTTCTCCAACTCTCTTATACTAGATAGATTTCTCCTAGAAGCCATTACATGAAACCTACCCGCTTCTACTAGTATCCTAGCTATAGCTGAACCTATCTGCCCCGCTCCAATAATTCCAATACCAACCATCTTCATTCTCGAGAATAGAAGAATAATCATTATTTTATTTTAAGATTTAAGAGGATTTGAAAACTAAACACACATGTATTCTCATCGTTGACGGATACTAAGTAAATAATATGATTAATGGAATCCTTAATAGTTTCTAGATCTCCGTAATTTTAGTTAGAGAGTCAAGATTATGTATGTTGTTGAAGTTATAGATCTCTGGAAGAGATTTGGAGAACGAGATGTTCTAAAAGGTGTAAGTTTCAATGTTAGAGAAGGAGAGATATACGGTATAGTTGGTCCAAATGGTGCTGGTAAAACTACGACTCTGAGGATCCTTGCTACATTACTGAAACCTGATAGAGGAGATGCGGTAATATATGGTAAAAGTGTTACGAGAGAAGCGGGCAGCATTAGGAAACAAATCTCATATCTTCCAGAAGACGCAGGTATCTACAAACATCTTACAGGCATAGAATTTCTAAGAATAAATGGCATGCTGTATGGTTTAAAGAATGATGTTCTTGAAGAAGCATTAGAATTTGCGGTAAAGATTAGTGGACTTGGAGAAGAATTGAAGAAGCCTATGGGTAGTTACAGTAAGGGGATGAAGAGGAGGATTATGGTTGCTAGAACTCTTATGACGAAATCTAAGCTACTGGTACTCGATGAACCGACAAGCGGTTTAGATGTTGAACACGCAGTATATGTTAGAAAAGTGGTCAGAGAATACGTGAAGAATATGTCAGCTACATGTATAGTATCAAGCCACAACATGCTTGAAATAGAGTATCTATGCGATAGAGTAGGATTCATGAAAGATGGAAGAATACTCTTAGAAGGAGAACCTAGAAATTTAAAGAAAGATTTAGAAGTAGAGAATCTTGAAGAAGCATTCATGAAGGTGGTTGGTAGATGAGTTTCAGAGCACTCCTCTACAAAGAACTAAAAGAACTCTTCTTAGAGAAATCGATAATAATAGGGGTCATCATTATGCCTCTACTACTCTTCCCAATACTTGGAGGAGTTATATCATTCACAGTAACAGAAGTTGTAAAAGAAGAAACAATAGAACATGTTAAAGTAGCCGTAGAAAACCTGGACAGAGGCATCTACAGTAAACTGCTAATACAGAAGATGTTGGAGAATGGTTTACAGATAGTGGTAGTTGAAGATTACATGGATTTAAGAAGATTATTTAATGAGGGGGTTCCAGTATTCCTTAGGGTACCAGAGAATTTTACAGAAAGTATAATGGGAAGGGAGACAGCAACAATATACATTACATACAATGTGGAAGTTGTCAGAATGCAGACGATAACTTTCATTAGTAAGATTGCAAATAGATTCTCAAAGGTATATGAAGAATTTGCCGAAACAATTGCTAAAGAAAAGAATATAGATTTAGAGTTTTATAAGATGCCTATAAGAGAAATTTCCAACACTTTCTTTAGAGGAGGCTCAGTTAATCTTCCTCCAGAGTATCTTGTAAATACTGTAGTTTCACTGGTTTATGGTTTACCTCTTGTAGCATTGATAATAATAAGCTTGACTGCAACTATTTCTGCTACCAGCGTTGGTTTAGAGAAGGAGACGAAGACTCTCGAAATTCTTTTAACTCTTCCGATAAGTAGGTTAAAAATACTCTTCGTAAAGATGCTTGCAACAACTATAATATCTCTAATCGGTATGGCTTCATTCATGATAGGTTTCACAATCTACATTACCTCCATATCACTTAGGCTAAGTAGTGTTCTGCAGCAGTCTACTACATCATCCAACTTCGACCTCCTACCACAGCCACAGTCATTATTCATGATAAGCTTTCAAGGTATACCTCTACTACTCATTACAATATTTGCTACAATGTTGCTGACTATGTCTATAGGTGTCTTGGTAGGAGTACTTGCAGACGATGTTAGAGGAGCACAGCAACTGGTGGGCGCGGCGACTTTTCTTCCAATGTTTCCAGCATTCTTCATAAACATGTTTCTAGAAGTAGACGACCTAGACTTGCCAGCCAAGATACTCATGTACATCAATCCTTACACACATTTCTTCAAATCGCTAAACTACATAGTTTCAGGAGAATTCCTGAGAACCCTGCTACCGATCTCTATTATAGGTCTCTACACATTCATTCTCTTAGCGATTTCAGCTTGGATATTCTCAACAGAAAAACCGGTAACCATTAAGTTGAAATTAAAAAAAGAAAAGAGATTTGAGAAGTAGAGTTGAGTATATTGTTATGTTCTCTTATCGATTGGTATGTATTCTTTGTCTACTTCTCCATCATAGTAGAGTCTCGGTCTAATTATCCTGTTCTCAGCAATATATTCAAGTATGTGGGCTGACCATCCAATAGTTCTCGCAGCAGCAAAAAGTGTACAGTAGAGATCTACAGGTATCCCCAGTGAGTAGTAGACTATACCGCTCCAGTAATCAACGTTAGTGCATATGTTTTTCGTTTCACATAGTTGTGTCATTACTAGTTCTTCTAGTTTGTTAGCTATCTCATAGTATGTTTTCGCTTTCCCACCTCTTCTTTCTGCGAATTGTTTTGCATATTCTCTAAATATTTTTGCTCTTGGATCATATGTTTTGTATACCCTATGTCCCGCACCCATAACCCTCTTCTTACCTGTCAGTATGTTTTCCTTGTACCATTTCTCAACGTTTTCCGGGCTTCCTATCTCATCGAACTGTCTCATTGCTTCAACGTTTGCGTATCCATGTAGTGGTCCTCTCAACGCTCCTATAGCTCCAACTATAGCACTATAGTAGTCGCTTAACGTTGAAGCAATGACTACCGCTGTGAATGCTGATGCATTCATCTCATGTTCAGCATACAATATGAATGATACATCCATCGCTCTAGCTGAAAACCCATCCGGCCTCTCACCATGCATCATATACAGAAAGTTTTCTGCATGTCCGAGTCTAGGATCTGGGCAGACTAACTCTCTATTCAACCCTATTCTATGCCAGTAAGCTATTAGTGTAGGTATCTTGGCTATTAGTCTAATAGTCTTTCTAACCATTCCCTCTCTACTCATATCGTATCTACCTGGATCCAGGTTTCCGAGAAACGATACGGCGGTCCTAAGCATCTCCATAGGCTCAACATCTCTAGGAATCTTACATAGTAGATCTACAACTTCTCTAGGAATATCTCTCTCCTCCCTCATCCAACCAGAGAAATCTGTCAACTCCCTCCTAGTTGGAAGTTTATCATATAGGAGTAGGTAAACAACTTCTTCATAGGTACTGTGAGCTGCTAGATCTTCAATACTATAGCCTCTATAGTAGAGTTTGCTATGAAATCCATCAATAAAACATATTGTACTTTTATCTATACAGACGTTCTCAACACCTTTATTTATTACAACTTTACCTGTCGTCTTATCAATACACCAGGGTTGTTCTTCTGGAGATAACTTCCTACCCAAAACACAACACCTCAAACAAATAACAACAAAATAAATATATCATTGGTAATTAAAAAATTTTGAATTAAAGTAAATATGCTAATATCTATTAAAATATGTCAAGGACCTTTTTTCATAGTCTTGGAGAGATCTCGGCCATATGAAAAACTATTCAATTGGATTGGATTGCAATATCTGGAAAACGTTACTTCGAGTAGATGATAGATTTGTTTTTCAGAATACGATGATCCGGATTTAGGGAATAATTACGTAACATTTAACCTAGAGGTAGCTCCCACCCTTTTACAATAAACAGAGAAAACTACGAAGACATTGACAATTGTTAATAGAGGGCCGCGGCTGGGATTCGAACCCAGGCATCCGGCTTTCTTCCTAGCTTTAAGGTATGCTAGTCCACAGGCCGGAAGGCTAACCGCTACCTCACCGCGGCCATTCTTTTCCCTTCTAGATACGATTTTTCTCATGGTGTATTTTAAGCTTATTATCTTGGGGGTTGTTTAAGTATTGTGTAGGGGTAAAGTTAATTTAGGTGTTGTTTTTGTTTTTAGAGAGTAGATGTATGTATGAATGTTTTAGAATTGTTTTTATTTGTTGTGGTTGTTTCTCTTTCAGGTGCTCTTTCTCCCGGTCCTCTTACTTTTGCTACGATTAAGTATTCTTTTGAGTATGGTGGAAAGACTGGTCTTCTAGTATCTCTCGGACATATGTTATTTGAGCTTCCACTAGTTTTCGGTATAGCTGTAGGTTTGATGTCTTTTATGGAGAATAATTTAGTTAGGTTTTCTATTGGTGTTGCTGGATCGTTAGCTTTGATATTATTTGGAGCTCTAGAATTAAAGAGATCTACTTCTATGAATGCTGATTATTCTACTTTTTTGGATGCTGCTGGTGGTGGAGGTGTTTCTGTGAGAAAGAATTCTGTTCTAGGTGGTAGATTGATCTTTCTTCAACCTGTGTTGGTTGGCTTCATTTTCACAAGTCTTAATCCATATTTTATTGTATGGTGGATGAGTATAGGTTTGGCTTTGATAACATCTGCACTATCTTATGCTCTTCTTCTAGGTGTAGGTTTAATGTATGTCTTTCACGTTTGGTTAGACTATGCATGGCTTGGAGCCATCTCATACATAGCTTCTACAGGTAGGAGGTTTATGAAATCTAAACATATTAAGGTAACCTCGATAATACTTTCAGCGGTAATGATATTCCTCGGATTATATTTACTCTACTCTATAATTGTGGAGATTAGGCTCTGGTAGCTTTTCAGTGGGAAAACGTATCTTCTTCTAGAATTCATGTACAGTAACTTCTTTTAAAGTTTCTTCTACAGTTTCATCGAGGTTAACGTCTCTCCAGATTTTTTCTACTTGATCTAGTTTAGCCTTTGTTTCAGGGTGCTTAGCTATTATTGCACAGCAATCTCTATACTCTTTTATGCTTAATTCGTATGTTCCAATCTTCTTGGCTATATCTATTATCTCTTGTTTATCCATTCCTATTAGTGGACGGTATATTGGTGTTTCTGTGAATCTGCTTACTACGTATAGGTTTTCTAGTGTTTGGGATGCAACTTGACCTAGACTATCACCTGTAACTATTCCCAGATACCCATTCTCTTTCGCTATTTTATCGGCCAGCTTAAGCATGTATGCTCTAAAAGTGACGAGTATCATTTTTGGAGGTATTTCAAAAGATTTCAGTATAAATGGTTTGAATGGAGCTAGATAGAGTTTTAATCCTTGTCCATAGCTTGCTAAAACCTTAGCTAGTTCACCAATCTTCGTACCGAGTATTTCTTCACTTGATAATCCTGAGTGGATGTGTAGTAGATCTATTTTACATCCTCTCTTCATCATAAGCCATGAAGCAACAGGTGAATCAATACCTCCAGAGAAGAGTGAGATCATTCTCCCGGTAGATCCTACTGGCAAGCCTCCAGGCCCCCTAATCTTCTCAAAGAATATGTAGTATCCATCTTCTGTAACTTCTATGTAGATTGTCTTCTCAGGATTCTCTAAATCAACTTTTATCCCTAGTTCTCTAGAAATCTCTAACCCGATTCTACGTGCAATCTCTATAGAAGTTAGTGGAAAGGTTTTATCGCTTCTCTTAACTTCTAACTTAAAACTGTTTATAGATTCTCTTCTCAAGGTATTGATGAGCTGATCTCTTAGTTTTTCTAAACCATTTCTCTCTAAGTGTATGGCTGGAGCATACCATACAACTCCAAAGACTTTACCAATTTTTTCTATCAAATTCTTGACTTCATCTTTGTCTTCTAATTTAACGATTAGTCTGCCCATCAATCTTCTGACTTTTCTTCCAGTGGCTTTAGCTAGGTTATCTTTCAATAATTTCTCGTAGAGAACTCTCTTACCACGTTTAAGCGTAATCTCTCCGTAGTGGACTACTATCGAATCAAAATCCACCATAACCTACATTCTTCCACATACACTACTATCATCAACAACATATAAACAATAACAAGAGATAAAAGATCTTCTCGAAGATAACTATTCTAAAACAAGTTAAAACTGGCCAAAAATAACTTCTCTCTATAAACCGGTAGAGTTGGTGTATCTAGTTTACCAGTAAAGGTTTAAATAAGAGCAAAAGAGGGAAAAAACTAGATAGAACAGTGGGCAGTGGGGGAATGGATATGAGAAGAATAATTTTACTATCAATCTTCATGGCCCTACTACTATTCACTGTAGCAGCATACTCTGTATTAATATCGCTTTCAGCAAACGACGTGGCTCAGCTCGGAGGAACAGGCAACGTCGTTGTTAACTGTCCTGCTGCTGGTTCTCCATGCAAAATAGATAAAGTAGAATGGGTTTTGACCACAACTAATTATCAACACAAAGTGGATAAAGTGAAGGTTACTTGGACTCCAGCATTATCAAGTGCTACTTATGATGTATATGTCACACTTTACGGTTCAGAGGGAACCGGTATTTCTTCTGGTTCTGCAAGTCAATCAGGTTCTAGTAGTGAAGTGACCGTAGATATTGAAGATGTACTTCCAAAAGACGTGTATTATGTTGAAATAGTAATAGTCCAAACTGGCTAGACGTAAAAAACTATGAAGAAAAATCTTCCAACATATGTACTTCTTATTTCTTTTTTATTGGTTTTGTTTATCTCTCTTATATTTGTTTTTGAAGCTTACTCTGTATACATAGCTCTCCAAGAATCTTCTATCCAGCCTCTACCATTAAGAGAATCCGTACAATACATATTTTCAAAACAAGGTACTCCGTCTATGTATGTTGAAGTTAGAAGCATAGCGCTTAACATTATTGATGAAACTGTAACTTCAGTTGAGGTTGGATGGTATAGAAGATTGTTAGGTTGGTTTAGTTACGAGATTACTATAACGGTAGTAGTTAGAGATGATTCTGGAAATCAGATTTCTTCAGGTTATGTGAAACAATGTTACGAAGGCGACACTCTTGGTAAAACTATTATATATTTATCGCCAGCAGTAGAGATTGGGTCGATAGCTGTAGTTGATGTCTCAGCAAGTATAGGGAGGGTATGTCTGTGATCTGGATCCTTCTAGAATACTTCAATCCTCTTCTGAATCTAGGGTGAGAGGATGAGAACTATTATCCTACTTCTCATCATTATTCTTGTCTTCTCTATAGCTGTTTCATATTCTACTACTATAACTCTCATGGAACTAGCTGAAATAGGAAGTACAGGTGCTGTAAGAGTAAGAAAATATGATATCAGAGTCGTCAGTGTTTCTCTAGGAGTTTCGGGAGATAGATTCAATAATAGAATTACCTCAATTACTATTAGTGTTGCTTCTTCTTACCCAGGATACTACAACATCTACGTAACTGTTAGTAGTGGTCCATGTTCAGCTTCTGCTTCATGGATGAACGTGTACCTTACATCTACACTGGAGCTTCTCAGCTCCAGCCTCTCGCCTCAATGTAGTTACACCACTTCTGGAGCAAGTGTTATAGTTAGAGGTGTTCCAGCTTGAGAACCCAGCTCTTAACGATATTCCTCACAATCGTGATTCTCCTAACATTCATTTCTCTAGCTAGTGATTTAAGAATCTACCGTATAGTCTCTCCAAGTATGGAGCCATCCTTACCCGTCGGCTCACTCATCATAGTATCTCTTACCGAGCCAATAGAA
>Ga0209394_1000453_pt1 | contig 32145 bp, 29 predicted proteins | sample JNZ201metaG_FD_184122 | JGI IMG/M metagenome (GOLD analysis project Ga0209394, IMG submission 184122) | Hot spring microbial communities from Jinze hot spring, China to study Microbial Dark Matter (Phase II) - JNZ 20120812A (SPAdes) (version 3) ...
CACACTCCCTGAGTTCCTCCACCACGTACCTTGGTTCTCCTTTCTTCCTCAAAAAACCCAAGTAAAAGTTCAACGTAACGCCTGGTTGCTCTTCCTCCAACTCCCTCAGAAGTCTCTTGTACATCAGTGAGGTGGCCCCCACGGAGAACGGACACGCTTCCAGGACGTGAGGTATGCCGTTCAGGCGAGCGTAGGTTCTGATGTCCTCTTCGTAGTTGAAGACCAACGGTTTGGCTTTCGGTACGAGTTTTTCGTGTGTCTTTGGAAGGTACGGCCACTGGCGTTCCATGTATCCTTCTTGCCAGTGGATGATGTTGCCGAGTAACACAGCTGCCTCGTCGTCGAGGTTGTGACCCGTCACCACCACTTCAAAACCGTTCTCGTAAGCGAACTTGTTCATCACGTACCTTCTTATAACACCACAAACCGAACACACCGGCCTCCTCAAAGCGAAAGCGATCTGTTGAGGGGACAATCCTTCGAACATTTCGGTCGCGTCGACCACGTGTAACTTAGAGGAAAGCGTTTCTGCGTTCTTTTGGACGATTTCGAGGGTGTTTTGAACGATCTCATCCTTCGTCGTTTTTATGAAAAGCGCCTCCACGTTGTAGTTGAGCTTCACGAGGATGTGCCATAGAGAAACGCTGTCCTTCCCTCCGGAGACAGCCACGAGCACCTTGTTTTTTCTTCCAAACATCTTAAACTTCTTTATCACCTTTTCTACACGACCTTCTATGAATTCGTTGAAGTGATCTTTACACAACTTCAGATTGTAATGTCTTAATTTTATCAAAGCTTCTTTGCCACAAATAGTGCATTTCAAAGGTCTCCCTCCCACAACGAAATATCGTCATTGAATTTGGTTCGCTTAAATTTTACCACAACATAATTCTTGGAAAAACGTTTTGAACGTTTCCGCAAGGAAAAGAGTCCATAGCGGTGATATAATGGAATTGGTCAGATTCGGAGGTGATATCCATGTTCGACAAGTTCTCAGAAAAGACAGCACAGATCTTTGTAACAGCCCAAGAAGAAGCCAAAGAATTGGGCCATTCGTACGTTGGAACGGAGCACTTGCTCCTGGCCATTTTGAAAGTCGACAGGGGTCCCGTCGTGGAGCTCTTGGAAGAGATGGGAGTCACGTACTCGAAAGTGAGATCCGAGATCATCTCCATGGTCGGTATGGGGATGCGTGGCTTTGTACCTTCACCCCAGATGACTCCCAGGGCGAAAAGGGTGACCGAACTCGCCTACGAAGAGGCGAAAATCCTTGGGAGCGATAAGATAAACCCTGAACACATCCTCCTCGGCATACTCAGGGAAGGCGAGGGTATCGCCGTCCACATCCTGAGAAAGTTGGGTGTCGATCTGAACACCCTGAGAAGGGAGATCATAGACCTGTACTCCTTCTCAGACAGCAGGGACAGGTTCGACGAGGAGACCTTCAACTACTCCAGCGTGAAACAGCTCGAGGGTTTTGGTGTGAACCTCACCGAGCTCGCCGCAAAGAAAGAGCTCGATCCGGTGATAGGGCGCGATCAGGAGATAGAGAGAGTGATGCAGGTTTTGGTCAGAAGGAAGAAGAACAACCCGGTCCTCATAGGAGAACCCGGTGTTGGAAAGACAGCGATCGTTGAAGGGCTCGCCCAGAGGATCGTTGCCGGTGAGGTCCCGGAGATCCTGAAGAACAAGATCATATTCTCGCTAGATGTGGCGGCCCTCGTGGCCGGCACCAAGTACAGGGGAGAGTTCGAAAAACGCATGAAAAAACTCTTGCAAATCGTCACCAAGGACAGAAACATAATACTCTTCATCGACGAGATACACACCATAGTGGGTGCCGGATCGGCTGAAGGTGCCATAGACGCGGCAAACATCCTAAAACCCGCCCTCGCTCGTGGAGAGATTAGCTGTATCGGAGCCACCACGCCGGACGAGTACAGGAAGTACATAGAGAAAGATGCCGCACTCGAGAGAAGGTTCCAGAAGATCTACGTGAGAGAGCCATCGGAAGAAGAAACGCTTGCGATACTGAGGGGCCTCAGGAAGAAATACGAAAGTCACCACAGGGTGATCTACACCGACAAAGCTCTGGAAGCTGCTGTTTACCTGTCGAAGAGGTACATAACGGATCATTACCTCCCAGACAAGGCGATAGACGTGATAGACGAGGCTGGTGCCAGGGCAAGGCTCAAAGTGTTCGTGATACCCCCAGAACTGAAGGCGCTCAAAGAGGAACTGGAGAGGTTGAGGGCAGAGAAGGAACTCGCCGTGTTGAATCAAGATTACGAAAAGGCCGCTCGTCTCAAAGAGCACGAAATGGAAATCGAAACTGAGTACAGGAAGAAGTACTCCGAGTGGAGGCGTTTTGCTGAGACTTCCGTGGTCAAAGTGGACGTCGACGACGTGGCGGAGGTCGTCGCCTCCTGGACGGGTATTCCTCTCAAGAAACTCGAAGAAACGGAAGCCGAAAAGCTGTTGAAGCTCGAGGAAGCCCTCCACGAAAGGATAGTGGCTCAGGAGGAAGCCATCAGGGCCGTTGCAAGAGCGATAAGGAGGGCACGCAGTGGTTTAAAGGACCCGAGAAGACCCATCGGCGTCTTCCTGTTCCTTGGGCCCACCGGTGTGGGTAAGACGGAACTTGCGAAGGCACTCGCGGAGTACTTGTTCGGTGACGAAAAGGCCCTTATCAGATTCGACATGAGCGAGTACATGGAGAGGTTCTCCGTCTCCAGACTCATAGGGGCACCTCCAGGGTACGTCGGATACGAAGAAGGAGGAACTCTCACAGAAAAAGTGAGAAGGAGACCATTCTCCGTGATCCTATTCGATGAGATAGAGAAGGCGCACCCTGACATTTTCAACCTCTTGCTCCAGATAATGGATGACGGAAGACTCACGGATTCTCAAGGTCACGAGGTCGACTTCAGGAACACCATCATCATAATGACCAGCAACCTCGGAAGCTCTTACATAAACAAGGCAAAAAAAGCTATAGGGTTTGTGACGGACGAAAACGACGAAAAGGACTTTGAACAGATCAAGAGTCTAGTCTTGGATGAAGTGAAACGCACCTTCAGACCCGAATTTTTGAACAGGATCGACGAAATCATCGTGTTCCATCCTCTCAAGAGGGAGCACATAGAACAGATCATAGAAATCCTTTTGAAAGACATCAGAAAGAGACTCCAAGAGAAGAACATGAAGCTCGTGCTCACAAAAGGCGCGAAAGACTTCCTGGTGGAGAAAGGCTTCGATCCCGTTTACGGTGCAAGACCACTGAAGAGGGCCATCCAAAGGTACGTGGAGGATCCTCTTGCAGAAGAAATCTTGAGAGGTAAGTTCCAAGAAGGTGACACGATAGTCTGTAAGGCGACAAAAGACGGATTAAAGTTCGTGAAGCAGAAGAGCGAAGAAAAAGCTCAAGAGAAGGTGGTGAAGTGAAGAAGTTTGTCTGTTCCAACTGTGGATACTCTTCTCCGAAGTGGTTCGGAAGGTGCCCGCAGTGTGGAGAATACGATTCGGCCGAGGAAGTGATCTTGGAGAAGAAGGGCAGGGAGGCACACGCCTCCCTGCTTTTGAATTTGGAAGAGGCTTCGAGTCTCTCACTCGAAAGGCTCTCGACTGGCTTTTCCGAGCTCGACAGGGTCCTCAGGGGTGGCTTTGTCCCAGGTCAAGTGTTGCTTTTGTCAGGTGAACCAGGCATTGGAAAGAGTACTTTTGCACTCCAAGTGTGTGAAAAGTTCGCCGAGAAGGGAATGGTGGTTTACGTTTCGGGCGAGGAATCACCACAGCAGATCAAGATGAGGGCGGACAGGTTGAACCTCAAGAACAAGGAGAACATCCTGCTGTCGACTGAGAACGACCTCGATGCGGTGCTCACCGAGATGTCGGAAAAGAAACCCCGTTTTCTCGTGATCGATTCTCTTCAGACGGTCTTCTCTTCGGAACTGGGCAGCAGTCCCGGAAGCGTCTCCCAAGTGAAGGCTGTGACCATGAAGGTCATAAATTTCTCCAAAAAACGCATGATTCCAGCTATGATCGTTGGCCACGTGACCAAAGAGGGGGAGATCGCGGGGCCCAAGATGGTGGAACACATGGTCGACACGGTCGCTTACTTCGAAGGGGACAGGAGGACGGGACTCAGAATCTTGAAAGTGGTGAAGAACAGGTTCGGGCCTTCGGATGAGGTGGCGGTCTTCGAACTCGAAGAGAACGGGTTCAAGCAAGTAGAAAGTCCCTCTTTCGTGGAGGAGGGTGTGGAGCTTCCCGGAAACGTCGTCACGTGTGTCTTCGAAGGTACGAAACCGTTCGTCGTGCAGGTTCAAGCGTTGGTCTCAAAGAACAGGGTCTTTGCCCCGAAAAGGATAGGGAAAGGGATCGACACGAGTAGGATCATGCTCTTGGTAGCGGTCCTAAGCAAAGTTGTGAAGATACCGTTGGAGCACCACGACATCTACGTGAACGTCGTAGGCGGGTTGAGGATCACCGATCCTGCTGCCGATCTCGCCATCGCTCTTGCCATCGTTTCGTCTTACCTCGAGTTGCCCATGCCTGGTGTTGCAGCGCTCGGGGAGATCGGTTTGGATGGAAAAGTGAGGAAAGTTTACAATATTAAGAGAAGACTTGGCGCGTTGAAAGGCTTCAAAAAGATCATCGTACCCGCCCTCGAAGTGGAGAGCGAAGAAGAAAGCGTCATCGCCGTTCAGGATCTCAGAGAAGCGGTGAAAATTCTGGGAGGTGACTTCTCTGTATCCACCAGAGTTGATAGAGAAGATAAAGTTGATATCCCCTGGGACCGCCCTGAGGAAGGCGTTGGATGACATAATAAAGGCAAATTTTGGTGCCTTGTTGTTCCTTGTGGACGATCCAAAGAAGTATGCCGACATAATACAAGGAGGATTCTGGTTGAACACCGAGTTCTCGGCCGAGAGAGTGTACGAACTCGCGAAGATGGACGGAGCAATCGTGATCTCCGAAGATCTTTCGCGCATATACTACGCGAACGTCCACCTGGTTCCAGATCCCACGATACCTACCTCGGAGACCGGCACACGCCACAGAACCGCGGAAAGACTGGCAAGGCAAACCGGGAAAGTGGTCATCGCTGTGTCGAGGAGGCGTAACGTGATCACCCTCTACTACAAGAACTACAAGTACGTGGTCAACCAGGTGGGTTTCCTCATCGCGAAAGTGACGCAAGCGATCAGCACGCTCGAAAAGTACAAAGAAAACTTCGTGAAGTTGCTTTCGGACCTTGAGGTCTTGGAACTCGAGAACCGCGTGTACCTGTCGGATGTGGTGAGGACTGTCGTGAAAGGACTCGAACTTTTGAAAGTTTCCGAGGAAGTGAAACCCTACCTCGTTGAACTCGGTGAGGAGGGAAGGCTTGCGAGGATCCAGATGAGGGAGCTCATCGAGGATGTCGACGATTTACTCGTGCTCTTGTTCATGGACTACGCTGCCGAAGAGATGGACGAGGAGGCCGCAAAAGAACTCATCAAGGATTTCGTGGTGAAGAGAGATCCGACGCCTGTGTCGGTCGCGCGGTTTCTCGGGTACGACGTACAACAAGTGGGTCAGCTCGACGACATCTCCGTCGCGGCGAGAGGCTTCAGACTTTTGAAGACTGCCGCACGGATTCCGTTGAGCATAGGGTACAACGTCGTAAAGATGTTCAAGACACTCGATCAGATCAGCAAGGCATCGATCGAAGAGCTCAAGAAAGTTGATGGAATCGGAGAGAAAAGGGCGAGAGCTATAACGGAGAGCATCAGCTCTTTAAGGCACAGGAAGGCTTCGGAGTGAGGAAGTGTTAAAATCGTAGGTAAGGGACTAGCTTTTTTTCAGAGAGAATTTGAGAATAATATCACAAAGTGATCGGGGAGGTGTTTCCGGTGGCGGAAGTGAACGTCGTCATAAACGGAAGGAATGTCACCGTGCCCAGCGATATAACCGTCCTTGAAGCTTGTGAAAGAGTCGGGGTAGAAGTCCCCGCCCTCTGTCACCATCCAAGGCTCGGCGAATCCATTGGAGCTTGCCGAGTGTGCGTGGTAGAAGTGGAAGGAAGCAGAAACTTGCAGCCTGCCTGCGTGACGAAAGTGAGAGATGGCATGGTGATCAAAACGTCCACCGAAAGGGTGAAGACCGCCAGAAAATTCAACCTTGCCTTGCTTTTGTCCGAGCACCCGAACGATTGTATGACCTGCGAGGCGAACGGTAGGTGTGAATTTCAGGACTTGATATACAAGTACGACGTTGATCCCATATTCGGTTATGGCCTCAAAGAGGGATTAATCGACAGAAGCAGCCCTGCGATCGTCAGGGAACTGTCGAAGTGCGTGAAGTGCCAGAGGTGCGTGAGGGTGTGTTCCGAAGTACAGGGAATGCACGTCTACTCCATGGTCGGAAGGGGTTACAAGACATACCCTGGAACCCCCTTTGACATGCCTGTCTACGAAACTGATTGCATAAGTTGCGGTCAGTGTTCGGTCTTTTGCCCAACAGGAGCGATCGTTGAGAACTCGGCCGTGAAGGTGGTCCTCGAAGAGCTCGAGAAGAGAGAGAAGATCCTCGTGGTTCAAACGGCACCGTCCGTTAGGGTAGCGATAGGTGAGGAGTTCGGTTATGCACCTGGCACGATCTCCACAGGACAGCTCGTCGCTGCCCTCAGAAGACTTGGTTTCGACTACGTGTTCGACACAAACTTTGGAGCTGACCTCACCATAATGGAAGAAGGGAGCGAATTCTTGCGCAGGTTGGAAGAGGGTGACCTTGAAGACTTGCCGATGTTCACTTCTTGCTGTCCTGCATGGGTGAACTTGGTGGAGAAGGTGTATCCAGAGCTCAGAACAAGGCTTTCAACGGCGAAATCCCCACAAGGGATGCTCTCCGCCCTCGTCAAAACTTACTTCGCCCAGAAACTTGGAGTCAAACCTGATGACATCTTCCACGTTTCGATCATGCCGTGCACGGCCAAAAAAGATGAGGCTATGAGGAAACAACTCATGGTGAACGGCTCTCCCGCCGTCGATGTCGTGCTCACGACGAGAGAGCTCGGAAAACTTATAAGGATGAGAAAGATCCCGTTCGCCAACCTGCCGGAAGAGGACTACGATGCTCCTCTTGGAATCTCTACAGGTGCAGCTGCACTGTTTGGTGTCACGGGAGGTGTGATGGAGGCCGCTTTGAGGACCGCGTACGAGCTGAAGACGGGAAAAACACTTCCAAAACTCGTCTTCGAAGGAGTGAGAGGGTTGAAGGAAGTGAAAGAAGCGGAGATAGACTTCGACGGAAAGAAGATCAGGGTAGCTGTTGTGCACGGAACGGCGAACACGAGGAAGCTGGTGGAGAAGATACTCAACAGGGAAGTGAGGTACCACTTCGTCGAGGTGATGGCATGTCCCGGCGGATGCATCGGTGGTGGGGGACAACCGTACAGCAGGGATCCAGAGGTTCTGAGGAAGCGAGCAGAAGCCATCTACACCATAGACGAGAGGATGACGATAAGGAAGTCTCACGAAAACCCCGCCATAAAGAAGCTCTACGAAGAATTCCTCGAACATCCGTTGAGTCATAGATCACATGAACTGTTGCACACTCACTACGAAGACAGATCTAGGAAGCGAAGGATAGCCGTGAGGTGAGGGGAACCCCCCTCACTTCCTTCTTCTGCAAGGTGGTGGTTGGGCATGCGAAAAAACGTATTCGTTTTAGTTTCGATTCTTCTGATCTGCGTTCATATTTTCGCCGTAAAGCTCCTGAATCCACTGGGACCAGCGCTCATACCTGTGGTGCCGATCCTGGAGAAAAAAGTCCCCTCGGATGTCGAAGTGGTGATTTGGAGGAACCCAGAGGAGGCCATCGCAAGACTCGTGTCAGGGGAGGCCGACTTCGCCGTCCTTCCCATCACCACGGCGGCAAACCTGTACACGAGGGGTATCAAGATCTCTCTTGTGGCCGTTCACGAGTGGAAGGTGTTCTACCTGGTCGTTTCGAAAGACGTGGTCTTCGAAGGATGGAAGAGCCTAAAGGGTAAGGAAGTTTACACCCCGCACGGTAGGGGACAAACTGTGGACGTTCTGATGAGGTACTTCCTCGTCAGAGAAGGTTTGAAACCCGATGAAGACGTGAAGGTACTCTACGCACCCCCGCAGGAGATAGTGGTTCTCTTCAAAACGGGGAAGGTGAGGTTTGCGGCGCTTCCAGAGCCTTACGCGACCATGTGTCTGGACAACGGATACCTCGCGTTGGATTTCCAGAAGGAATGGGGAAAGGTCATGAACCTTCCCGAGAGACTCCCCATAGCCGGTTTGTTTGTGAGAAAGGGTGTCGGAGAGGGCGAGGTCGAGAGGATAGAAAATGTGCTCAAGAATTCGATGGAATGGATGTTTAAGAACTTGGAAGCCACACTCTCCCTTGCCGAAAAACACTTAGGCGTCAGCAAAGACGTGTTGATGGATGCGTTTGAGAGGATGGGATTTCAGTACGTTCCAGTCGAACTTTGTAGGGAAGAAGTCGTCACCTTCCTTCAGAAGATGAACGAGCTCTACCCCGAAGGGATGCCTCAAGTACCAGATGCGGGTTTCTACGGAAGATGAAGAGCTTACTTGGGATAGTCGTCTTCGTGATGATCTGGCAACTCTTGCACCTTCTCTTCCCCTCCTCTTTGGTGCTTCCAAGCCCGTTCGAAACCTTCGTCACCCTGACCAGAGTCATGAGCAGGGTGACTCTTTTAGCCATTCTCAGCACACTTTGGAAAGGCCTGCTCGCCATGTCTTTGGTTATCCTCGTAGGCCTTCCTTTGGGTTTCCTTATGGGCATCAACGAGAGCGTCTACGAATTCTTGAGACCCATCGTGACAGTGGTGCAAGTGATACCCGTGGTGTCTTGGCTTGCGGTGGTCATATTCCTGTGGGGTATTGGATGGAAGGGGCCTGTGGTGATCACGTTTCTTGCGTTACTCCCAATCGCTGTGTTCAACACCGCGTCTGGCGTGAAGAGTGTGGACAGAAGACTTCTCGAGGTCATGAGGGTCTACAGGGTACCAAAGGGAAAGGTTTTCAGGTACGTTTACCTTGGTTCCTTACTGCCTTTTGTTGTCTCGATACTGGACGTTTGTGTCGGGAACGTTTGGAAGACCATATTGATGGCCGAGTTCCTGTGCGGTAACAGCGGCTTAGGAGTGCTGATCTCTTGGGCCAGACAGTACGTAGACGTTCCAAGAGTCTACGCGCTTACGATACTGGCGGTGGCGTTGGGTATCGCTTCCGAAAGGATTCTGAGAGTCTTCACAAAGAGGATGAGGGAGAGATGGGGGTTCTACTGAGGGTCGTAAGACTCAGGAAGGCCTTTGGGAGGGTGACGGTGATAGATGGTTGGGATCTCGAGGTGGAGGAAGGAGAGAGGGTAGCCATACTGGGGCCGTCCGGTTGCGGCAAGACGACCTTCTTGAGGATAGTGGCGGGCATCGAGAAGAACTACGAAGGGGAAGTCACCCTTAAGGCAGAGAGAATCGGTTACGCCTTCCAAGAGCCCAGGTTGATCCCGTGGATCACGGTCGTGGAGAACCTGCGTTTGGTCAGAGACGAACCGTCGAAGATAGCGGAGCTTCTTGCCGAATTCGACCTCGAAGGCTTTGAGGAATTTTATCCCTGGCAGATCAGCGAAGGCATGAGACAGAGGGTAAACCTGGCGAGGGCCCTGCTGTTTGAACCTGACCTTTTGCTCCTGGACGAACCGTTCGATGCCTTGGACTTGAAGACGAAGATCAAGGTGATGGAACACATCGTTTGGAAGTGGAAAGAAAAGGGATTTTCCATGGTGTTCGTCACCCACAACTTGAAAGAGGCCCTCTTTCTGGCCGACCGCATCCTCATAGTCTCAGGTAGGCCGACCAGGATACTCGACGAGTTCGTTGTGAAAGAGCGTCCCTCGAGTTTCCTCGACGAAGGCATATCGAAGATGGAACAGGAACTGACGAGGAGGATCCTCAACCTACTTCGATGAGTTTGAACTCCTCCGAAAGCTTGACGTTTTCGATGTCGATTTCTTTGACGTCCTCCCTAGCCCAAGAGAGCAACCTCATGTCCTCGTAGAGGCTCACAACCTTGAACCCGGAAAGTCCGTGTTGGCGGACCCCGAAGAACTCACCTGGCCCCCTCAGCTTGAGGTCGTACTCCGCTATCTTGAAACCGTCCGTCGTAGACGCAAAGAACCTGAGTCTCTCCATCGCCTCTTCACCCAGCTCTCCGACCACGAGGAAGCAGTACGCCTCTTGTCCGCTCCTTCCGACCCTTCCCCTCAACTGGTGAAGCTGTGCCAGGCCAAACCTTTCTGGATTCTCTATCACCATGACGTTCGCTCTGGGGACGTCTATACCGACTTCTATCACGGTGGTGGAAACCAAGATATCGTACCTACCTTCCGCAAACTCCATCATCACACGATCTTTCTCTTCCTGCGTCAACCTTCCGTGCATCAACCCTACCTTGAACTCAGGAAAGACTTTCTTCGAGAGGTACTCGTACATCTCGGTGGCGGCCTTGGCGTTGAGCTTCTCGGACTCCTCTATGAGTGGGTAAACTATGAAAGCTTGACCACCCTTTCTCACTTCTTCTCTCACGAACTCGTAGACCTCGTCCACCCTGTCGATGGACACCAGGGCCGTCTTCACTTCTTTCCTACCAGGGGGCATTTCGTCTATCACGGATATGTCCAGGTCTCCGTATATGGTGAGGGCCAAACTCCGTGGGATGGGAGTGGCGCTCATCACGAGCGTGTCGACCACTTTCCCCTTGTTCATCAAGGTCTCTCTCTGTCTGACACCGAACCTGTGCTGCTCGTCGATGATCACCAACCCTAGGTTCTTGAAGTGGACGTCTTCTTGTATTAGAGCATGCGTTCCGAAAACAATGTCCACCTGTCCGTTCCTCAAGCCCGCTTTTATCTTCTCTTTCTCGGCTGGGGATGTGGCCCCTATCAACAAGGCCACGTTTATCCCAAACCTAGAGAAAGCCTCTGACGTACGTCTGAAGTGTTGGATGGCGAGAATGGAAGTTGGGACCATGAATGCCGCCTGATAACCCGCCTCGTAGTTGTCCAAGAGGGCGAGCTGGGCCACCACTGTCTTTCCTGACCCCACGTCACCTTGAAGCAATCTGTTCATAGGTTTTGGTGACATCATGTCGTTTCTGATCTCCATGTGTACCCTCTTTTGTGCAGCGGTAAGCTCGAAAGGGAGGGAAGCGATGAATTCTCTCGCCAATCTTCCCTCCACTTTCTTCGCTATCCCTCCAAGTTTCTCTCTTTCCTTCCTCACCTTGTAGAAAGCGAGTTGAATGTAAAACAACTCTTCGTATGCCAGTCTTTCTCTAGCCTTTTTGAGGTGATACATAGTTTTGGGAAAGTGCATGCCGTAGTAGGCACTCCGGATGTCTAGAAGTTTCCTCTTCTTCACGATCGACTCTGGTAAGGTCTCCTCCAAAGCACAACACAGCTGTGCAATGTTGTCTTCCATTATCCGCCTGATCTGTTTCTGTGAGATACCACTCGTGAGCCTGTATATCGGTAGGATCCTTCGAACGAAATCTTTCTCAGCCGGCAAGACTTCTGGGTTCAGCATCTCGTACTGTCCGTAGAAGCCCGTTCTAACGGTCCCTGTCACGAACACTTCCCTTCCGATGTGTTCGGAGAGTTGATCGTAGAGGAAATCCTGGTTGAACCACTTGAGCAGTATCTGGAAGATCCCGTCCGCCAGTATCCCAACCAAAAGGCTCATGTTCTGGATCCTCTTCTTTTCGAGTTTTATCAATTTCCCTGTTGTTGTGACTTTCTCTCCAGGCCTCACGTCCTTCAACTTCCATACTTTCCTCCTGTCCTCGTAGTCCCTCGGAAAGAACTCCAAGAGGTCCCTGAGTGTTTCCACATCGAGCCTTTTCAGAAGTTTCTTCCTGTTTGGTCCCACACCTTTCGCGTACTGGACGTCCTTTGAGAGGTCAAGAGGTGTACAACTCCCGCAATCTGGACGTGCTATCAAGTACCAATCGCGCAACTTTTCTACCATGTCCAGCGAGTATTTGATGCGGATCGTCCTCCTCTTTTCTGGAAGGTTAGGGATTTCCTTGACGTAGTCCAGGAAGGCCTCCAACTTTTCCTTAAGGCCGGGGTCACCCAAGAGAGGATCATCGAGTTTTGAATAGAGCTCCTCAACCTTGGGGATCTCCCCTTCTTTTTTGAGTATCTCCTCCACTTTCTCGAGGAATTCCTCGAGAAGGAGAGCCACCAAACTTCACCTCATCATGGAAGAGATGAGACGATAAACCTGAAGAGAAACGACCAAGACGACGATCAAGATGAAGAGGGAAAACAAAAGGATAAACCCTCTATTCTTCGACATAACCGATGAACGGAAGATTCCTGTACTTCTCGTTGTAGTCCAAACCATATCCGATGAGGAACACGTTTCCTACCTTGAACCCCACGAAATCGAGTTTCACTCCGTGGTCGTGAACGGTTTTTTCTATGAGACTCACAATTTTGAGATCCTTTGGATTTTGCTTTTTGAGCTGTTTCACAATGTGTTGAAGCGTGAGGCCTGTGTCCACGATGTCTTCAACAAGGAGGACGTACTCGTTCTGGATGGGCTCATCGATCCAGTACTTCACCTGCAATCTACCCGTCGAAGCGGTTCCTTGGTAACTGGAAACGTGGATGAAGGAGTACTTGACGTTCATGTTCAAGTTCAAAACGAGATCGCTGAAGAAGTGAACGGAACCTTTCAGTATGCAGATGGCGTGGATCGTGTCCGTCTTGTCTCGGTAATAGTCTTCTATCTCCCTCGCCAACTCTTCCACGCGCTTTCTCAGGGTCTCCTGGTCGATCAGCACTTTTACCATCGCTACACCTCCATCACCATCACCTTTTCCTCCCTCGGTTTTTCGAAGAACTCCAGGGTCTTTCCTGCCCTTTCGTATCCTTCGAAGAGTTTCAAGAAGTCGTCGACGGGAAGGAGGTTGAACTTCAGGTACCTGGTCTTGTAATGCATGGGAATCGTCACGGTAGGTTTTATAAGGTTCACCACTTCCTTTGCTTCTTTTGGACCTATGGTGAACGTTCCTCCCACGGGGACAAGGAGCACGTCCACTTCTCCGATGGATCTCACCTGATCGTTGGTGGGCACGTGCCCGAGGTCACCCAAGTGACAAACCCTCATACCCTCTCCTTCGAAGACGAACACGATGTTTTTACCTCTCTCCCGTCCAGATTTCGTATCGTGATAAGTTTCGATACCCCTCACCTTGACTTTTCCGATCTCGTACTCTCCCGCTTCTTTGATCAGCCTGAAATTCCCTCTCACCAAGTGATGGGCGTTGTGATCGAAATGTTGATGACTCTCCGTAACCACATCGGCGATGACGTTCGGAACGGGATATCCCACGGTTTCGTCGAACGGATCGGTGACGATCCTTATCCCTTCCATCTCTATGAGAAAACACGCGTGACCAAACCAGGTGATCTTCATAAGGGTCCCCCCTTCACTCCACCCTCAGCACCCTGATGGTGTTCGTGGCTCCCACCTTACCGGGAGTTCCGGAGGTGATCAGGATCAGATCCCCCGTTCTCAAAAATCCCATTCCCTTCAGCTTTTCGATCCCGTTCATCACGAACTCCAACTCCCGTTCACAGCTTTCCACAAGCATAGGATAAGTATTTCGCACAATTGAAAGCCTGTAGTAAGTTTGGAGGTTCGGTGTCAAAGCGAAGATAGGAGATTTCAAATTGTGTTTTGACATGCGGACAGCGGTGCAACCGGAGATGGTTGGGGTGACGATCGCGGTGGGTTTCAAAATTTCTGCCAGTTGCCAACACGCCTTCGAAATCGCCTCGGAAACATCTTCCATCTTGGTGTCGTACGTTCTGAAGTATTCCAACCTCTTTTCCGCTTCAACAGCCACCTTGTTCAAGACTCCTATGGCTTCCAACGGGAAGTTCCCCACTGCAGTTTCAGCTGTGAGCAAGAGGGCATCCGCTCCATCGAATATCGCGTTGGCAATGTCCGTGACCTCGGCCCGAGTCGGATAAGGGTTGTTGAGCATGGACTCCAGGATCTGGGTGGCAACTATGACTGGTTTGGAATACTCCTTGGAAAGCCTTATAATCTCCTTCTGAACGATCGGTACCTCTTCCACCGGTACTTCGACTCCAAGGTCCCCCCTTGCCACCATCACCGCATCGCTTACTTTGATTATCTCTTCCAAGTTTTCCAGAGCTTTCTTGGTTTCTATCTTGGAGATCACAGCGATATCTTTGCCGTACTTTCTTATCTCTTCTTTCGCTTTGACAACATCTTCAGCCTTTCTGACGAAAGAGAGAGCGAAGAATTCTACGTCATGAAGTACACCCAATTTTATGAACTCCCTATCTCTGTCCGTGAGAGATTCCACAGAGAGATCGACGCCTGGAACGTTAACTCCTTGCCTGTGTGAGATCTTTCCTCCCACTTTCACCAAGGTTTTCACTTCTCTTCCGCTGGCCTCCAACACCTCCAGGACAATCTCCCCATCCTTTATGAGTATCTTGTCTCCCCTCTTCACGTCCTTGGGAAGTGTCCGCAAGTTGACGGAGAGGACCCTCTCGTTCCCCAAAACTTCCTCCGTTGTTAAGATCAACTCCTGACCACTTTTAAGGAACACTTCGTCTTTTTCGAGCGCGCCGGTTCTCACTTTTGGTCCCGCGAGATCCATCAGGATCGAAACGGGAAGTCCTTTCTTTTCTCTCAACTTTTTTATCTTCAGGATCCTCTGCTCGTGCTCGTTCCAATCGCCGTGGGACGTGTTCAACCTGAAGGAATTGACCCCCAGGTCCATCATCTTTTCTATCATCTCGTAACTTTCCGTCTTGGGTCCCACGGTGCAGACGATCTTGGTCTTCCTCACATCCCTCACCTCACGAGAGGAGATACGCCAACTCGTAAAGCCTCAGATCAAGCTTTTTCTTGGTCGAAAGAACGTTTGCAAGGGGAACCCTCACGTACTCCGTGCCCTGCAAGGCTATCATCGTGTCGACCTCTCCTTCCAACAGCGCGTTGACCGCCTCCACTCCCATGCGCAGCGCCAATTCCCTGTCGAAGAACGTTGGTATGCCACCCCTCTGTATGTGACCGAGGATCGTGATCCTGGTCTCATAACCGATCTTGTATTCCAAGTGCCTCGCGACGGTGTAAGCGCTTGCGGCACCCTCTGCAACCACTATTATACAGTTGATCTTCCCTCTCTTCCTCTCCTCCAGTATTCTCTCGGCCAGCTGGGAGTAGTCAACGGGAACTTCGGGTATTATCACGGCTTCTGCTCCAGTTGTGAGCCCAGCCATGAGCGCTATGTAACCGGAGTTTCTGCCCATCACCTCGACGATAAAGGCCCTTTCATGGGAACTCGCAGTATCCTTCAATTTCTGGATGGCGTCTATCACGGTGTTCAAGCAGGTGTCAACGCCTATGCTCTTGTCGGTGTAACTTATGTCGTTGTCGATGGAGGCGGGGATACCGACGACTGGTATCTTGTGCTCTTCGTAGAGCAAGTGCGCACCTGTGAGGCTTCCTTCACCGCCTATGACCACGAGACCTTCGGCTCCAAGCTCCTTGAACCTCTTCGCGGCCCTTGCTCTTCCAGCCTCTGTTTTGAACTCTTCGCATCGCGATGTTCTCAGGATGGTCCCACCCTTTTCGGTTATACCCGAAACGTCCTTGTATTCGAGTTTCACGAAGTCACCGTCTATGAGGCCTGCGTAGCCTCTCCTGACACCTATCACTTCGAGGCCTTTCTTCACACCGTACCTCACCACCGCCCTTATCGCGGCGTTCATTCCAGGAGCGTCTCCTCCACTCGTCAAGACAGCGACTCTTTTCATTGATCTTTCCCTCCTCCTCGCATCCTTTTCCTTTACCTTTTGATTATAAAATAGCGCTGGTGTAAAATCATCTGTCGAGGAGGTTTCAATGATTTGAACTGGGTGACCATCTTCGAGGGTAGAATGCCCGAGGTAAAATTGATAGAGGAAATTTTGAAAGACGAAGACATTCCTTTTGTAACAGAAGTCGCAGATGAGATCACCCCAGCCGCGATTTTTGGGTTCTCCGCAATCTTCAGGGTGATGGTTCCGGAAGACAGATACGAAGACGCGAAAAAAGCTTTGGAAATGAGGGATTCACCATGAAGAAAACACCTCTCCACGATGAACACGTGTCTCTCGGAGCAAAAATGGTGGAATTCGCCGGTTGGCACATGCCACTTTACTATTCCTCAGTTTTCGACGAGGTCACGGCTGTGAGGAAGGCGGTGGGACTCTTCGATGTGTCACACATGGGAGAAATCCTCGTGGAAGGGCCGGACACGGAAAGATTCGTGGACTTCCTGGTAACTGGTGATTTCTCCTCCCTTCCTGTCGGGAAGGCCATGTACACACTCATCTGCAACGAAAAAGGCGGAATTGTCGACGATCTGGTGGTGTACAAACTGGATCGAGAAGTGGCGCTCGCGGTGGTCAACGCGGCAAACACGGAGAAAGATTTTGCGTGGTTTGAGAAGTTCTCGAAATCCTTCAGAGTCAAGTTGAGGAACGAGTCGGATCATACCATCCTTCTCGCCTTTCAAGGTCCCCTTGCGCAGGAGATACTCCAAAAAACGACAAGCGTGAACCTCGACAGCATCCCTTATTACGGTTTCACGCACGGTCACGTCGATGGTATTCCTGTTCTGATTTCTCGCACGGGTTACACGGGAGAAGACGGTTTCGAGCTCATGACGTCCAACGACCACGCCGTGAGCCTTTGGCGGGTTCTCTTCTCCTTGGCAAAAGAAAACGGAGGAAGACCGGCAGGACTCGGAGCCAGAGACGTGTGCAGGCTCGAGGCCTCTTACCTCTTGTACGGAGAAGACATGAACGAGGGGACGAACCCATTCGAGGTGGGCCTTTCATGGGTTGTGAAACTCGAAAAGGGAGATTTTGTGGGCAAAGAGGCACTTTTGGAGCTTAAAGAAAAGAACCAGAGAAGATCCGTCGCCATCGTTCTGGAAGGGAAAAGGATTGCGAGGAAAGGATACAAAGTCTTCAAGGACGGGTCGGAAGTTGGTTTCGTCACGAGTGGAACCTATTCTCCCACTTTAGAGAGATCGATCGCTTTTGCCATCGTCTCGAACAACGTGAGAGTGGGTGATACAATAGAGGTGGCCTTCAGGGAAGGAACCGTGAGAGGTGAAGTGGTGAGAAAACCATTCTACAGAGGGAGTGTGAGGAGGGATTGAGGATGAAAAAATACACGAAAACCCATGAGTGGATTTCTGTGGAAGGTGACGTCGCGGTCGTTGGGATAACCGATCACGCTCAGGAAAAGCTGGGAGATGTCGTGTACGTGAACCTGCCCGCGGTTGGAAAAACCGTGAAAAAGGGAGAAGTCTTGGCGACCATCGAATCGGTGAAGAGCGCGGCGGATGTCTACGCACCGGTGAGTGGGGAAGTCACCGAAGTGAACGATCGATTGCGCTCAGAGCCAGAACTGGTGAACAAGAGCCCAGAAGGTGAAGGGTGGTTGGTCAAGGTGAAGGTGTTCGACCTCGGAGAGTTGAACGATCTGCTCGATGAGCCCGCTTACAGGAAGTTCTGCGAAGAGGAGGGTTGAGATGAAACATCCGTACATCCCTCACACCGAAGAAGACGTGAAGGAGATGTTGAACTCTCTTGGTATAGATTCGATCGATGAGCTTTTCAAGGACATCCCGATTGTTCTGAAGAAAGAACCAGATCTTCCCCCATCTCAAGACGAGTTCACCGTTTTTCGCAAACTCAAAGAAATTTCCGAAAGAAACACCTCACTTGAAGACTTCTCCGTGTTTTTGGGAGCTGGTGTGTACTTGAGACACGTACCAACGGTCGTGTACGAGTTGGCCATGAAACCGGAATTTCTGACCGCTTACACACCGTACCAATCCGAAGTCTCCCAAGGGACACTCCAAGCACTGTTTGAGTACCAAACCATGATCTGTGAACTCACCGGGATGGAGGTCGCCAACTCTTCCATGTACGACGGCGCAACGGCCTTAGCCGAGGCTGCCCTCATGTGCATCAGGATCACTGGAAAGGAAAGGGTTGCGGTGGCCAGGTCTGTACACCCCGAGTACAGGGAAGTGCTCAAGACTTACCTGGAGAACAGGGGGTTCAAAGTCGTAGAAATCGGTTACGACGGGAGTGGGAGGTTATCCCTGAAGGAGTTAGAAGATGCGGGCGAATCGGCTGCCGTCATCGTTCAGTACCCCAACTTCTTCGGTGTCGTGGAAGACCTGGAGTTGATAAAGAGGAAGCTGAGAGATTCGATGTTTGTGGTGGTGGCGGAACCGGTGTCGCTTGGGGTGTTGGAGGCGCCGGGTGCATTCGGAGCGGACGTGGTGGTCGGCGAAGGACAGTCTTTGGGTATCCTTCCCTCCCTCGGGGGTTATTCGCTCGGGATATTCGCAACCAGGGAGAAATACGTGAGGTACATGCCGGGAAGGATCATAGGGGAGACGGTGGACAGCGAAGGTCGCAAGGTTTACGCCATGATCCTCCAAACCAGGGAACAGCACATCAGAAGGGCAAAGGCCACATCGAACATCTGTTCGAACCACGCCCACGCGGCGCTCATCGCATCGATTTATTTGGCAGTCATGGGCAGAGAGGGGATCAAAGAGGTGGCGCTGAGGTCTTACTCGGCTGCCCATTACCTTCAGGAAAGATTAGAGGAGAAAGGCTTCCGCAAGAAGTTTTCAGGGCCGTTTTTCAACGAGTTCGTGTTTCAAGTTCCGAAAGAGTATCCCAAGAGATGGAGAGAGATGGTGAAAAGTAAGATCCTCGGTCCCTTACCTCTGGAGAGGTTCTATCCGGAGCTTTCAGACTGCGCCCTCGCCTGCACCACGGAAGTGGTCAAAAGGGAGGACATAGAAAAGTTGATGGAGGCGATGGGATGACGATCTTCGAGAAATCCAAGGCTGGCAGGATCGCTTACAGGCTACCGGAAAACGACATACCTACTCGCGAGCTCGACCTTCCAACTCACCTGGTCAGGAAGCTTCCTCCGGAGCTCCCAGAACTCTACGAAGTGGACGTGGTGAGACACTACACGTGGCTTGCTAGAAGGAACTACGCTGTGGATGTCGGAATCTATCCCCTTGGCTCCTGTACGATGAAATACAACCCAAAGGTCAACGAGAAGATAGCGAGGCTGCCTGGTTTCACCATGGTGCACCCTTACCAACCCGAAGAGACCCTGCGTGGCGCCTTTGAAGTGATGTACGAGCTGAAGAAATTGCTCTGCGAGATCACAGGCATGGACGACATGACTCTCCAACCGGCCGCCGGGGCCCACGGCGAGTTGACGGGGATGCTGATAGTGAAGGCGTACTTTGAAGATGTGGGCGATACGAAGAGGAAGGTTGTGATCGTTCCCGATTCCGCTCATGGCACCAACCCCGCTTCGGCGGCGATGGTGGGATTCGAAGTGATCGAATTGAAGAGCAAAGAGGGTCTTGTGGACGTGGAAGAGTTAAAAAAACACTTGAACGAAGAAGTGGCGGCCGTTATGTTGACGAATCCGAACACCATGGGTCTTTTTGAGAAAGACATCCTGGAAATCGAGAGGATTACGCACGAGTGTGGAGCGCTGCTCTACTACGATGGGGCCAACCTCAACGCGATACTGGGAAGGGTGCGTCCAGGAGACATGGGATTCGACGTGGTTCACCTGAACCTTCACAAGACCTTCTCCACACCGCACGGTATGGGAGGACCTGGCAGTGGTCCCGTGGGTGTGAAGGCGCACCTTGCAAAGTACCTCCCTTACCCTGTGATCGAAAGGCAAGGGGAAGATTTCGTGTTGAAGAGACCAGAAAAGAGTGTGGGACGCGTCAGAAGCTTTTTTGGGAATTTCCCTGTCCTGGTGAAGGCCTACGCCTACATCCTCACCATGGGAAAAGACGGTTTGAAGTCTGTGGGAGACATGGCGGTCTTGAACGCAAACTATTTGAAGAAGAAGATCTCCAAATTCCTTCCGGTACCGTACGATGGTTTCTGCATGCACGAGTTTGTCGCCAGCGCCGAAAAGGTGTACAAAGAGACGGGCGTGAGGGCCTTCGACCTGGCCAAGAGGCTTTTGGATTACGGAGTACACCCGCCCACGATGTATTTCCCGCTCATTGTCAGCGAGGCACTCATGATAGAACCGACGGAAACGGAGAGCAAAGAGACGTTGGACAGGTACGCCGAGATACTCGAGGCCGTGGTGAAAGAAGCCTACGAAAATCCAGAACTCGTGAAGAAGGCACCGCACACCACTCCTGTGAGGAGGGTGGACGACGTGACCGCTTCGAAAAAACCTGTCTTCAGGTGGAGGCGAGGTACATGAGGTACGTCAGTACCGACAAAGCTCCCCGTGCCATAGGGCCTTACTCGCAGGCTGTCGTCATCGGAAAGACGATGTTCGTCTCGGGACAGATACCACTGGATCCAGAAACAGGTCAGATGGTGGAAGGTGGTATAGAAGAGAAAACGATGAGGGTTCTCGAAAACCTGAAGGCCATATTGGAGGCGGGAGGTTTTACCCTGAGGGATGTGGTGAAGGTGACGATCTTCGTGACGGACATGTCAAACTTTTCCAAGATAAACGAGGTCTACTCGCGTTATTTCACCGACCACAAGCCCGCAAGATCCTTTGTGGCCGTCGCAAAACTTCCCAGGGATGCCGAGATAGAGATAGAGGCCATCGCAATGAAGGATGAGGAAGGGGCGTGAATGGATGTTCCTCCAAGACGTGATCATGAAGTTGAACGAATTTTGGGCGTCTAAAGGTTGTCTACTCGAACAGCCCTACGATCTGGAAGTGGGAGCGGGTACCTTTCACCCTGCTACCTTCTTCGGCAGCTTGAGAAAGGGACCATGGAAGGTTGCCTACGTCCAACCAAGTAGAAGGCCAACCGACGGGAGGTACGGAGAGAACCCCAACAGACTCCAAAGGTACTTCCAATACCAAGTGATCGTAAAGCCTTCCCCGGAGAATTCTCAAGAACTCTACCTCGAGTCGCTGGAGTACCTCGGCATAAACATCTCACAACACGATGTGAGGTTCATAGAGGACAACTGGGAGTCCCCTACCCTCGGTGCTTGGGGTGTGGGTTGGGAGATCTGGCTGGATGGCATGGAGATCACCCAGTTCACTTATTTCCAGCAGATAGGTGGCATCACACTGAAAGAGATACCACTTGAGATCACGTACGGTCTCGAAAGAATAGCGATGTACCTGCAAGGTGTGGACAGCGTCTTCGAGGTCAAGTGGAACGAGGACGTGTTGTACGGTGACGTCTTCCTGGAGAACGAAAGGGAGTTCTCCATCTTCAACTTCGAAGAAGCCAACACCGAAATGTTGTTCAAACACTTTGAGGAGTACGAGAGGGAGTTCCACAGGTTGATAGAGAAGAAGCTTTACCTTCCCGCCTACGACTACGTGCTGAAGTGCTCGCACACCTTCAACCTTCTGGATGCGAGGGGAGCTATAAGCGTGTCTCAAAGGCAAAGTTACGTGAAGAGGATTCAAAACATGGCCAGAAGGGTGGCTAGGGTCTTTCTGGAGGTGTCTGGGGAATGAAAAATGCCTTGCTTGAAATAGGAGTGGAGGAACTCCCGGCGAGCGAGTTCTCTTCTCTTCTCTCTCAACTTCAAGAGCTAACCGCGAACACCCTTGAAAAGTTCGGGGTTCGTTGCTCTTCGTACGATGTCTTCGTTGGAAGTCGCAGGTTCGGTGTGTTGTTGAGAGGGCTTCCGGACAGACAGGAAGACTTCCTGGAAGAGAAGAAAGGACCACCTGTATCGATCGCCTACGAACAGGACCGCCCCACGAAGGCCCTTGAAGGCTTCCTGAAGAGTAACAACGCCTCACTCGATCAGATCACGGTGAGAAACGGTTATGTTTACCTGGTGAGGAAGGTGGAAGGCAGACCCGTCGAGGAAGTCTTACCAGAGATCTTCAAAGAGATCGTTGTGGGCTTGTCCTTCAAGAAGACGATGAGGTGGGGAACTGGAGAGTACGAGTTCGTCAGGCCCGTCCACTGGATCGTGGCGATGGTGGAGGACAAGGTGTTGGACTTGGAACTCTTCGGCGTGAAGGCCTCAAACAAGACTTACGGGAAGAGGTATCACTCAGGTATCATACCAATTTCGAACGTGAACGAGTACTTCGAGAGGCTGAAGGGCGGTTACGTGATCGCAGACCACAGGGAGAGGAAAGAAATGATACTGAGGCACCTCGAAGAATTCGAGAAGAGAACGGGTATGGTTGTGGAGAGGGATGAGAGTCTGATAGATGAGATCGTTGCCATAACCGAGTACCCCGTCCCGGTAGTTGGGAGGTTTTCTGGAGAGTACCTGTCCCTTCCAGAGGAAGTCATCGTGACAACCGTGAAGCACCACCAGAGGGCCTTCATAGCCAGACGGGATAGAGTAACGAACTTTTTCATCGCGTTCCAAGACGGTCCCCAGTCACCGGAGCAAGTGGTGAAGGGATACGAGAGAGTCATAAACGCAAGGTTGGAGGATGCCCGTTACTACTTCCAGAAAGACCTCGCCACACCCTTAGAAGTGATGAACGAAAAGCTCAAAGAAATCGTCTTCCAGGAAAGATTGGGAACGCTGTACGACAAGGTCCTACGGATAAAGAGGATCTCGGAATCGATATGCCGTCAGCTTGGTTTCCCCAGGGAATCTTTGGATAGAGTTTTGAAAGCTGCAAAAATTTGCAAAGCCGACATCGCTTCGAGGGTAGTCTTCGAGTTCCCAGAGCTTCAGGGCGTCATGGGTAGGATATACGCCCTCAGGGAAGGATTCGAAGAGGACGTGGCGTGGGCGGTGGAGGACCACTACTCCGAGTCACCCAAGACCGTCATCGGAGCAGTCCTCGGGATAGCCGACAGACTCGACACCGTGTGCGGGAACTTCCTGATAGGGAACGTGCCTTCCGGTTCGAAGGATCCTTATGGCTTGAGGAGCAAGGTGGACGCTGTGTACAGGATCGTCAGGAAGTACGAGTGGGACCTGGACCTATGGGGACTTGTGGATGAAACGATGGATCTTCTAAACGCCGAGGTGTCTGATGAGCTCATCAGGTTCTTCGAGAACCGCTTCTACCAATTCCTCGTTGGTGAGCATGGAATCCGTTTCGACATAGCCAGGGCAGTGAACCACCTGTGGAGAAGGCCGCTGAGAGGCGTGCTAGCTGCAGAAGCTTTGAAAGAGTTCGCGGATCGGGAAGACTTCCAAGATCTGTTCATTGGGTTTGAAAGGGTTCACAACATCGTGAAGAACCACGATTCCACGTCTTTCGACGGATCACTCTTCGAACAGGAAGAAGAAAGGGAGTTGCTCAACAAGTTTCTGGAGGTGAAAGACAAGGTTTTGAAAGCCCTATCCCATCTGAATTACCGCGAAGCGCTCTCGCATCTTGCCGAGCTGAAGCCTTACATAGACAGGTACTTCGACAACGTCTTCGTGATGGTGAAAAGAGACGACATCAGGCTCAACAGACTAGGCTTTCTGAAGAACGTGGACGAGCTCTTCATGAAGGTGGGTGACATGTCCCACTTAGTCAAGAGAAACCCTTGACGCGAGTTCCAAGAGTTTGCCGACGGTGACATCGAATGGCGCTTTCTCGAATATGCCTTGCCTCAGGAAGGAGTTGATCTCGTCTATCAGTTCCAAGGCTTTGTCCACAAGTTGGTTTGAGCCGGGTTTGTAGGCACCTATCTCTATAAGGTCTTTGGCGTTGTTGTACGCCGAAAGGATGGAGCGCAGCTGTGCGGCAGCCTTTCTGTGCTCTTCCGATACCACGTCGTTCATCAACCTGCTCACACTCGCCAAAACGTCGATGGGTGGGTAGTGGTTCGCCTCAGCCAGCTGTCTGGAGAGGACGATGTGTCCATCCACTATGGAGCGCACGGTGTCGGAGATGGGTTCGTTGAAGTCGTCCGCCTCGACCAAAACGGTGTAGACGGCGGTGATGCTCCCTCTGTCGGAATTTCCTGCTCTCTCGAGGATCTTCGGCAAACCTGCAAAGACGCTTGGAGGATATCCCCTGGTCGTTGGAGGTTCACCCACCGCCAATCCCACTTCCCTCTGCGCCATCGCCCATCTGGTCAAAGAGTCCACCATGAGCAACACGTCGTACCCCAAATCTCTGTAGAATTCTGCTATACTGGTCGCCGTGAGAAGGGATTTCACGCGAACCAAAGCGGGCTGATCAGAAGTGGAAACAACTAGGATGGATCTCTTCAATCCTTCTTCTCCTAGATCCCTCTCTATGAACTCCTTCACCTCTCTGCCACGCTCTCCGATGAGTGCCAGCACGCAAACATCAGCTGACGTGTTTCTGGCTATCATACCCAAAAGTGTGCTCTTTCCCACACCACTTCCGGCGAATATCCCTATCCTTTGTCCCTTTCCTATCGTTATGAGGGCGTCCACACTCTTCACACCAACGGGTAGGGGATCCTTAATCCTCTTCCTCCTCAACGGATGAGGGGGTTGGTTCACGAGTGGGTACCTCGTCTCCGGCACGAAAGGCCTGCCGTCCATGGGCCTTCCGAGACCGTCGAACACCCTTCCCACCATGTTTCTGCCGACACCTATCTCAACCACTTTTCCCGTCCTTATGACCTCGCAACCCTGCTTCAACCCGGATATGTCTTCGTACGGCATGAGCACCACGTCTTCATCCCTGAATCCCACAACTTCCGCCAAAGCGTTCTTTCCGTTCCCAAGAGATATCTTGCAGAGTTCTCCCAAGAAGGCGTCGGGACCTCTGGACTCGATCGTCAACCCAACGACCCTTCTGACTTTTCCGTTGAAGCGCTCGAAATCTTCCTCCTCAATCCTCTCCCTCAGCAGTCGAAGGAGTTCCCTCAAAACCGAAGACCTCCTCGAAGATGTCTTCCACCAATTTCCACTGGTAGGAGAAGGTTTTGTCCAGGACCCCAAAATTTGTTTCCACGACGATTCCGCCTTTCTCAACCGAGGGATCTGGAACCAACTTGACGTGTTCCAGACCGTCCAGATCCACGTACTTCATGTCCTCTGGGTTCACCCTCACAACCACTTCCTTCAGATCCATGATCTTCTTCAACACAGAACGGAGTTTCCTTGTGACGGTTTCATCGTCCATGTCTTTTTCCAAGATCTTCCTGTAGAGCACCTTGAGCACGGTGAGCGACTCTTGAACGATCTCTTCCACTTTCTGTTCGATCTTTTCTCCAACGATTTTCTGGATGTTCGAAAGGAACGCGCTCACTTCCTTTTTCTCGTTCTCGACCTTCACCAACACCTCTTTGGCTTGCTGCAGAATGAGATCCGCTTTTTTCTTCGCCTCTTCGATGATCTCTTCCGCTTTTTCTTTGGCCTCTTTCAGAATCATTTCCGCCTTTTGGAGGGCGTTTCTCAACAATTCTTCCTCCGCTTTCCCACGTTCCACGTCGCGCACACTTTCTCCGCGCTCTTCTTTTTCCACATTTATCTTCCTCGGTAGATCTATGTAAAACACATCTTCCTTCCTTATGATCATCTCACATGATCAACTCCTCTCCACCGCCTCTTGCGATCACGATCTCGCCAGCTTCTTCGAGTCTCCTGATGACGTTTATTATCTTCTGCTGGGCTTCCTCGACATCTTTCAACCTCACAGGACCCATGTACTCCATCTCATCCTTCAAGAGCGCGGCAGCCCTCTTGGACATGTTCTTCATGATCTTCTCCTTGAGCTCGTCTGAGGCGCCTTTCAACGCCAAGGCGAGGTCCCTCATGTCCACCTCCCTCAGAACGAGCTGCACAGACCTGTCGTCCAGCTTGAGGATATCCTCAAACACAAACATCCTCCTTCGGATCTCTTCCGCAAGTTCCGGGCTCTCCTGCATCATCCTGTCCATGATCTTCTTCTCCGTTGATCTGTCCATGTTGTTCATTATCTCGGCAGCGGTGTCTATACCCCCAACCTTGCTGTACGTTTGGCTGACGAAACCTGCGATTTTCTTCTCCAAGTTTTTCTCTATTTCCCTCACGATCTCCGGTGACGTCCGTTCCAGAAGGGCAACCCTCTTTAGGACCTCCACTTGGAGGTTGTCGGGTAAGGCACCAAGGATCTGCGCCGCAAGGGTCGGTTCCAGGTAACTGAGGACGACCGCGATGGTCTGTGGATGTTCGTTTTGAAGGAAATTCACCAGTTGTATGGGGTCCGCGTTCTTTATGAAACTGAACGGCTTCACTTGAAGGTTTGCCATGAGTCTTTCTATGATCTTCCTAGCCCTCTCTGGTCCAAAGGCCTTCTCCAAAACCTTTCGTGCGTACTCAAGACCCCCTTCCGCTATCATCTCTTTTGCCTTAACAAGACTCATAAACTCTTCCAGAACCTGCTTTCTCTCCTCAGGCGACACCTTACCTATGCCCGCTATCTCGACCACGATTTGCTCGACAACGTCCTCATCCAGGTGTTTCATCACCTGGGCAGCTTTTTCCGGACCGAGGGCCACCATCAGAATGGCTGCTTTCCTCTTCCCATCGATCTTCTTCTCAGGCATGTACTCTCATCCCCGTTCGTAGAACCAGAGCCTAACGATTTCGGCTATCTCCGAAGGCGATCGTGCGAACACCTCCTCCAACTCCTCCAAAAGCTGCATGATCTCCGCTTCCTCCGGTGGTGGAACGACTTCCTTCTTCATCTCCTCTTCCAGGACCTTCCTCACCTCTTCTTCCAGTTTCTTCCTTCTCTCCTCGATCAACCTTCTGGCCTTTATCTTCCTCAGCTGGAGTATCAGCAAGTATATGAAGAGGAACAAGAGAAAACCTAAAAGTCCTATTCCCAACGAGTAAGCTATGAAACGCCTCCTTTTCTCAAGGATTTCTCGCTCGCGTTTGAAAACCTCTTCGATCGATCTGTCGAACGGGAGGAACGCCACGGCGACGTTCAACGAAGGACCGGACGAGGATGCGATACCTTTCTCTACTATCTCGTTCACAACGCTGGCCCATTTCTCTGGATCGTTGTTCAAGGTGGGAGAGGAAGCATCGATTATCACCGCAACGGAAAGGGAGGCAATCTCACCTTCTTTGTTCTCCAAAATTTTCTGGTAGATCTCGTTGAGTTCGTAGTTCGTGATCGTTCGGGTTCTCTCGTAAGAACTGGTACCTTCAGGTGTGATCGATGGGTAGGTCAGCGGAGGTATGTTTGACTCCGTACCCACTTCCCCACCAGGTTGAGGATAGTTCACACTTCTCTCCGTCTCCGTTTCCTGACTACGAACGAGCCCTTCCCTCCTGGCGGGGGCCTCGTACTTCTTCATCACGGTTTCCACTTTCTGCCAATTCAACCTTACGTCGGGGATGACCTCAACTCGTCCCACACCGAAGACGTTCTCCAGAGAGCTCTTGAGCTTTTTTTCGTAATACCTTTCGAGTTGAAGTTTCAAGTCCAATCGATTCATGGCCACAAGGGTCCCCTCTTCGGATACGATATCACTCAAGACCCTCGAGAAGTTATCGATGACCTTCACGTTTTCGGGTTTCAATCCCTCCACCGCACCTGCGACCAGTTGGACTATACCCTTTACCTGTTCTTTTGTGAGCTCAACACCAGGTTCCAGTTCAACAAGTACAGATGCCCTCGGTTCTGCCATTTCGCCGCGTACGTAGTACGTGTACTTCGGGAGAACCAAGTGTACCCTAGCATTTCTGACACCTCTGATCGTCATGATGCTCTTTTCCAACTCTTCTTGGAGGGCGATTTGGTAACGGACCTGTTTGTCGAAGCTGGTAGCCCCAAATCCTCCTTCCGAAAGTAAAGTGAATCCCTTTCTCGTTCCTCCCAACACACCAGACGATGCCAACCTCATCCTCACCTCGTAGACGTTGAACTTGTCCGGTATGTACACGCTTCCACCAGGTTGAACTTTGTAAGGTATCCCCATCTCCTCCAACTTTTGTGTGACGAGGCCTGCCTCTTCATCGCTTAAACCCGACACCAGGAGGCGATAACGTGGTGTTCCAACGATCACAACGAAGAGGACGATAGAAACAAAAAGAGCGGTTGCAAGGAGTATTATCAGCCTTTTCCTTTCCTTCGACATTGATGACCAGAAATTTTTCAACCTGTTCAAAAGTTCCCTCAATCGGTCCAAGGGATTACCCCCCTCAACTTTCTTCAGAAGAGATTTTAGCATGATATAATTTTCGGATGTGAAGGTAGAGCTGGTAGGAGTTTCACACGTCTTCAACCGCGGAACGCCCATGGAAAAAACGGCTCTTTCCGATGTAAACCTCAGAATCGAAGAGGGAGAATGCGTGTTGATAGGAGGGTGTACCGGTTCAGGGAAATCCACCCTTCTTCAGATCATGGCCTCTCTTCTGGAACCCACCTCCGGTTACGTTCTGTACGACGGAGAAAGGAAGAAAGGTTACGAGATCAGAAGAAAGTTAGGTGTGGCGTTTCAATATCCCGAGGATCAATTCTTCGCCGAAACGGTCTACGAAGAAGTTTCGTTCGCCGTGAGAAACTTCTACCCAGAGGAGGACCCCACACCATTCGTCAAGAGGGCCCTCGAATTTGTGGGGCTCGACTACGAGGAATACAAAGATAGATCGCCGTTTTTCCTGTCGGGTGGGGAAAAGAGACGCGTGGCCATCGCTTCGGTCATAGTCCACGACCCGGAGGTACTCCTCTTCGACGAACCATTCGTAGGGCTTGACTCGGAAGGCAGGCACGACTTGGTGGAAATCATCAAGAGAGGAAAGGAGAAAGGGAAGACAATAGTGGTCGTCTCTCACAATCCGGAAGTGATCTTTTCCGTCGTGGACAGGGTGATCTTCCTGGAAAAGGGAAGGGTCGTGTTCGACGGCGGAAAAGGAGAATTTTTGATGCGGTACGAGAAGTATCTCACCCCAAGGTTGTCCCTGATGCGGAAGTTACTCCTGAAAGGTGAAGATCCATTCCAACTGGATGAAAGTACCGTCTTGGAAAGGGCGTGCGAACTGTGCGAATAGACGTCTTCTTGAAAGTCGCCCTCGTCAAGAGGAGGGTGGTGGCCCAGAGGCTCCTGAAAGGGGAAAGGGTACTCGTGAATGGAAGGCCGGTGAAGCCGTCGTACGAAGTGAAAGACGGCGATGTGGTGGAAGTCCTACTTCCCACGAAAAAGTTCATCTTGAAAGTGGTGGGAAACGGCGGATACGAAATCCTCAGGGAAGAGAAAGGGAACAGACCTTCTTGAGTTCCCCGTTGCTCTCCACGAGGAGATGATCGGACGCGATTTTGACGATCCTTCCCCACTTCTCCTTCCCTTCATCCAAGAACAAGATCTCGTCCCCTTCTTTCTGCATCAACATTCCCTTCCAAACTCTCGTGAGCGCCTCTTTCTTCTTCGAATACTTTCTCAAAAGACTGCGAGCGTACCTTAGAATCAACCTCAAAAGGGTCATCAGCTCCCACTCTTTGGACGTCAACGCTTTCAAACTGATCGCTTTTTCGGCGAGTTCTTTTGGAATCTCGTTGTTCACGTTCACGCCCACCCCAACGATCAACGCCTTGACCCTTCTCCCCTCGAATATGCCTTCAGCGAGTATACCCGCCAGTTTCTTGCCGTGAACGTAGACGTCGTTGGGCCACTTGAGGTCGGCCCTCACCCCCAACCTTTCGAGTGCTCTCAGAACGGCCACGGCGAAGAGTTTGGTGTAGAAGTGTGGATCGACGCTCTGTCTTGGTTTGAAGAGCACGGAAAACCAAAGTCCCCCTCTGGGGGAATACCACCTCCTCCCTTCCCTGCCGTATCCCATGGTCTGTGTGAGCGCAACCACAACCGTCCCATCCGGAAAGCGTTCGTAGTTTTCCTTCAAATAAAGGTTGGTGGAAGGTATCTCATCGAAAGTGATCAATCGCTCACCGATCATACTTTTCCCTCTCGTGCTAGAATTCTACCAAAAAGGAGGGGGAAAGATGCGTCTGGACCTCGCCTTCAAGCCGACACCTGTTCAGCACTTGAAGAGACTCTCCAAAGAGTATGGCTTCGAGTTGTACGTGAAGAGAGACGACCTAACAGAACTCGTTGGTAGCGGAAACAAGATCAGAAAACTGGAATACCTCTTCGCGGACGCACTGAGAAAAGGAGCGACAACCATTCTCACCTGTGGAGGTGTACAATCCAACCACGCCCGAGCAACCGCATACGTGGCCCGCAGGTTCGGTCTGAGGGTGGTGCTCTTCCTGAGAAGGGGTGGGGAGAAGGAAAGCGGTAACTACCTCCTCGACAGGCTCCTTGGAGCCGAAATTGTGGAGGTCACAGAGGAAGAGTACGAGAAAATCGATGAGGTGTTCGAGGAGTACAAGGGAATCTTGGAGAGGAAGGGAGAGAGGGTCTACGTCATACCGGAAGGGGGTTCCAACTCCTTGGGGGCTTTGGGGTACTTCAACGCGGTCCTGGAACTGAACGAGCAGCAGAACTTGGAAGAATTCGACGCCGTCGTGTGTGCGGTGGGGAGTGGTGGCACGCTGGCGGGTCTTGTGGCTGGGTTAAACTTCCTCGGTTTGAAGTTGAAAGTGCTCGGTGTCAACGTCACGAAGAGACCCGCTTCGTTCTTTGTCGAGAAAGTGAAGGAGCTCGTCTCCGGGATGAAAGAGTACGGGCTACAACTGAACGTTTCGGAATTGAATTTCGAAGTGACAGACGAGTTCCAAGGACCCGCCTACGCCGTGCCAAGTGACGAAGACATCGCAATCATAAAAGAAGTCGCTACCAAAGAAGCCCTCATCCTGGATCCCGTCTACACGGCGAAGGCCTTCAGGGGTATGCTCCAGACGTACGAAAACTCCGGGAAGAAGGTCCTTTTCGTTCACACTGGGGGACTCTTTGGAATATTCGCCCAAGCAGGGAGGTTGATCTGAATGTTTCACTACGCCGTACTGGTGAACACCGTGGGTGTCCTGGTGGGAGCGGGATTTGGAACAATGTTCAAAAAGAGCATTCCTCAGCGCTTGAACGAGCTGCTCTTGTCTGTGGTGGGACTCTCCACGATAGGTATAGGCATAAGGATGGTGATGCAAGGAAAAGACTTCTTGATGATACTGATTTCCTTGGTTGTTGGGGGCATTTTGGGGGAACTCTTGGAACTTGAAAAGCGAATAGAGGGTATCGGTAAGAGGTTCAAGGGATCCCAAGGTTTTGCCGAGGCCTTCCTTGCTTCTTCTCTCCTGTTCTTGGTAGGTCCTATGACGATCATCGGCTCGATAAACATAGGACTCACCGGGAACGCCGAGTTGATCTTGACAAAATCCATTCTGGACACGATCTCGGCGATGATTTTATCCGCCACGATGGGAAGTGGGGTCTTCCTGTCTGCAGGATCCGTTTTCGTGGTGCAGGGACTCCTGGTGGCATTCTCGAAGAACTTGACCTTTTTGATGGGCGAAAGTTTCCTCGGTGACTTCGTGGGAACGGGCGGCGTCATGGTGTTGGGACTCGGTATCAGGATCTTAAAGCTCAGGGACGTCAGGGTGGGAAACCTCCTTCCATCTCTCCTGATGATAATCTTGATCGACTGGTTGAAAGGGCTCTTTTGAGCATCGTTGGATGTTATAATTTTTCCAAGAAAGCTCCTGCGTTCACAAAAAAGGGGGGAACGGGATGAGAGAAGCCATCCTCGAGGTCATCGAGAAGGCCAGAAAGACGGCCGAGGAGAGGGACATCCTCATCAACACATTACACGAGATTCAGAGAATGTTTGGAAACTTCGTGCCGCCGGAGGCCATCGAAGTGATCTCAGAAGAACTCAAAGTCCCCCTCTCGAGGGTCTACGAGGTCCTCACCTTCTACACCATGTTCTCGACGAAGAAGAGGGGAAAATACGTGCTGAGGGTGTGCGAGAGTTTGCCTTGCCACGTGGAAGGTGGGCGTGAAATCGTGAGAGCCTTGAAAAAGGAACTAGGAATAGATTTTGGGCAGACCACCCCAGATGGTCTCTTCACTCTCGAGACCACCAGTTGCCTTGGTTTGTGCGGAGTAGCCCCCGTGATCATGGTGAACGACGAGTACTTCGGAAACGTTACAC
>Ga0209394_1000455_pt1 | contig 32099 bp, 31 predicted proteins | sample JNZ201metaG_FD_184122 | JGI IMG/M metagenome (GOLD analysis project Ga0209394, IMG submission 184122) | Hot spring microbial communities from Jinze hot spring, China to study Microbial Dark Matter (Phase II) - JNZ 20120812A (SPAdes) (version 3) ...
CAACAATAGCGAGTTAAAAAGTCTAGACTATGGCGACACATACCTGCTAATAGTAGTACTGCCTGCATTACTCCACCACTATGCTCAAGTAACTGACGAAACAAGCATTTTAGGAGGACTAGACTCCGCAGAAACATCTCTAGAAATACATAAAGACTGTATAACAGAACTCACAGCAATAATTAGTGAAGCCAGTAAATCAATCAAATCAGAAATAGGCCGGAAGATAATAGACAAGCTAAAAAACATAGTACTCAGAGGCCGCACAGAGCTAAGCATCATCAACAGCAGAATATTCAGAGACGTCGAAAGCTACGAATACATCCCAGGAAGATTCATAGCTGAAGTAGCTACAGGTCTTTTAAACCTCTGCGATAGCCGCGTCGCATCCAACAACAGACAATGTGTCAACCAACACATCAGCAAAGAACAAACCGCAAATCAAGGAAGAGAAAGCTAAAGAAAATAAGTGACAGTATTAACAAGAAGCATAAATAATGAGTTGAAAGGTCAGATCGCATACTAGACTCACTCTACCAGGTTCCCCCCACGTATCAACGAGGAATGAGCTGAAAGGCAAATCTCTTCAAAATCTCCTGATATAGAGCTAGAAGTAGGTATCAATAAAGAATGAATTGAAAGGTTCTTCACATGGGACGGTGAAATAAGGGTTTCAAGAGAGTATCAACGATGAATAGAAGTAGGCTGAAGTGGTCATTAAGAGATTCCTTTGACTGTCTGCTTCAATACTGCTTATGTCTCGAAACGTTTTCTTTATAACCTATAAAATCCATAGGGCGTGTAATCCTCCGAAATTCGTTATGTCTTCACCTAATCTAAGAACTGCGTAGAGAAAGACTTTAAGGACTTCCCTCGTTAGTTGGGGGTCAGACTCGTAAAGCATTTGGCTGAATGCTTTATCCTTCTCCAACAGCTTCTTAGTAAGGTCCCGCATTTTTTCCTTGCTCGTGCTTACATATCTTACGAGAGTGTCTACTAGTAATTCATTTTCTGAGTGCCTTCTCGTTATCACATACGCAGACCAGAGGAATCCTCTCAAAGCTAGCGAAAGGTCACCAACCAGATCTTCAAGCGTATTAAACACTAAACCTGTTCTGTTAACCTTGAGTGCCCCAATGGGGGTCTCCATTGACTTGCATGTTAGTCCTGAGATAGGATCGTAAATTATCCCCCGTGCATTCCCGCTGACGTCAAGTGTTATGAAGAAAGAAGTGTATGTTCCCGTGAGTCGCGCACCTTTCTCTTCTACTATGTTGAGCAGGAAGTGTTTGATCTCGGTTTCCCTGTTAAGAATCTCTATAAACATAGATACTATATCTGGCGCCTTTTCAACGGGTACTCCATACAGTATAGCACTAGCTAACGTTTTATGCCTGGGTGAACCTCTTGTTACTGGACTCTCGTCAAGAGCTGCTTCGAATCTGGTTAAGACTTCTTCTTGAATGTATTTTGCTAAGTCCTCTGGTCTGGTGATTTTTCCTAATCTCATCTTGAGGTCTTCATAAACACTGGGTGGGAAATCAAGGGCTACCTTCGCAGCTTCTATAGCTGTTTGACGCGCGGGATGTTTCTTCTTCAGGATTTTAACGAGGTTCTCAGCGATGAGGGCATGTAAATTTTCGTCAAAGATTCCCCTGACTACATACATATCTAAATACTTCTCTATGTCGTAATCGAGAGTATACCACGTGATAACCTCGATGAATGGTATGACTATACCTCCCACAAACATCCTCAAGTAGATATGATGCTGATATCCATCCTGAAGTAGTAGCCTGAAATAGTCGTCTGATGATAACTCCTTTATGTTATCCTCGATCCCATCTATGACTTTACTCGCAGCTTCTGTGTTGAGACCGCTAAATCCCTTGATGACTCTGAACTCACTATGCGTTTCGAAGCCAAATTTTCTCACTTCCTTAGCTAGAGTTCCGCCTATACTTCGGTATATTTTTTCTAAAACATACATCATATCGAACCTAATTCTCCATCCAATACACTCAATGAGAGTTGATGCGAAAGTCCCTCTAGCGATAACGGCATGCAGTGCTTCGTGTAACATGATTTCCTTAATATACTCATTCTTAATGGTGCTAGCCGATTTACTAACGTCCTTAATTATCTCGTCAATGTTGGCCTTGTGTAAGGCTTTTGAGACGTTTTCAAACACGTGGCATAAAGTCTTGCTACACTCCTCCATGCTATTACAATCAAGACCAATTTCAGCAGGCGTGAAAGGTCTTTGAGGATCTTCAAAGTCAATCAGTTGTATCGCTCTTCCGGTGAAAAGACCGCCAATGCTAGCCATAGCTGGCGTGAAACCGGCATTAGCGCCAAGAATGTCAACCACAACTTTCATGAGATCCGGCGGAGGATCTGATACACCTATGTAAACTTGCTGAGCAAGTCTATACGCAAACTTAACACATGGCCTCATAATCGGTGGAACAAATTTGTATAAGGCCTCTACACTAGGTAGTAATCTTAAAGCAAGCTTGACCCAAGCCATCAGTGTTCACCACTACGAGGGACCTATCCTCACACATAACGCTGGCCGTAAGCGCTTTCTTCTACCGTCGCAGGTGAGCACCATATAACCTAACCCTTACAGACCTCCCTAACTTTATCGACGGCAGTACCCCAGAACATCCTAGCTAAGGTGTTTAGTGGTTTGATCTCTACGGTTACGGTATTATCACCTGATGTCACTTCTAAGTGTTCTTTAGATCTAATATGACAGCCGTCATGTCTTCTAATGAAGTTTAGGACTTCATTAATGCCCCCCAAGATAGCTTCTTTAACTTCATTACATATAATGTCAGTTGAGGTGTAAACTGTAATCTGAACTGACGCACCTCTATATGAGTATTGTCTCTCAAAGCACTTCATCTTAGTCTCCCTCCTGGAGTAGGCTACGCAAGATGACGTATAAGGAATCTACAGCTTTCTTAATACCTTCAGCATCGCCCTTAGCAAAGAAGCTCTTCATTAACGGTATGAGTTTCTTCAAACATTCTTCTTTCTCTACGACTTCCCTGTCGGGCTCGTCCTCCACGGGCACAGGAACTATCGAGAACTCATCACCTAAAACCCACTCAAATATTGCTAGAGACCTCTCCATATGAAATTTGGAAGTTACTAAAGCTACCTTTTTCATGTTCAGTCTCTCCAAAATTTTCTTGGCGTAATATGCGTTATCAACGGTATTTCTTGAGTTCGTGTCTATGTAAATTTGAGAGTCGTTGAGTCCATGAGTTCTTGATAGAGATGCTGCGAGAGCGCCATCATCAGATCCTCCGACAAACACTAGGATTCTAGCTAAACCACTCTTTACTACCTCTATACCCTTCTTGATTCTACCAACGCTGATGTCATTAATTCCTGCACCTAAGACAATTACAGCGTCATACATCAGACTTCACCTATCTCTAATATGGATAGATTCCATGAGGTCCAAACACGAAGTAGAAGTCTTTACCCAGACATGCGAGCATGAATGATGTTCCTGCTAGGATATCAGCTACGTCCTCTGGATTAACTTCCACATGATTCTCGAGGCCTTTGTACTTAAAATCTTTGGTATTTTCTATGCAAGTTCTGAGTTTTTCAGAATCGAGGTAGAGGGGCTTACCTATTAGCGCTCCTATGAATAGTGAGAGAGTTTTATCAGTACCCCTAGATCTCATCGACTCTCTTAACAAGAAGTAAGTTCTCATAGCTCTGGGTACTGAACCTACGAGGTGCTCCATGGTGTAGACCTCTCTACCACTCTCTTTACCGATATACGGCTTTGAAGATGAGGAGGACTTCCCAGAGTCTTCCTTGCAACTCATGGACCACTTATCAATAAATAGTATGGGAATTCGCTCGCTGTCTTCGGCATTAGTCGTAAAGCTCATTATGACGCCGAGATCCTCATATCTTCTACTGAGCTTTCTAAGATAGAAACTTTCGAAAATCTCTTTGTCTCGAATGAAAATGTCAACAATTACATCAATAAAGTCTTTACTTCCCTTGACGTAGAAGGCCTTAGCTAGGCTCCAAGGAGTTAAGTCTGTGTGGTGTAGAACCTTCTCATCACGGCCAGACGATATCTTATGAAATCTTTCCATAAAGTAGTTCCTTATTTGATAGATGTTCTTTTCAATTATGGCGTTATTTATTGTCTTGACTAAATCATTGAGTGGAGGGCTTAAAGTCATTTTCACTATCTTTATGACCTCATCTATGTCTGTTCTTTCTCTTAGTTCATCATATATTTCTTCGGCTCCGTTTAGGTCTTCTTGAGACGGGAAGTATATGCTTTCATCGAATCTTTCAGCTATTTCCTCGGAGTTCATAAGTCCTATCTTCTCCATGGTGAGCCATGTTGGGACTTCAATGAAGGGGATTAGTATTCTCGGGTAGAGATGCGCCTGGAAGAATAGTACGGCAACGTATTCTTTAAACGCTTCTAACACGTTATCGTCGACAGCGCCTGCTATTTTCTCTAGAATTTCGCTGAAGTATCTCTTGATGGTGTCTGGTTCACCTAACTCTGCTTTCTCTGGAGTTCTGGGAAACTCCTTGACCTGTCTGTGTATTTTCTCGGCTATATACATTTCAAGGAATCTCTCCTTCCATGAGAGGATATCTACTAAGAGCTGTGTACTAGTTTTTCGGAATATCCTGCTGTGGATGTATTCTTCAATGAAGTCTTTTAAAGTCTCTTCATCAAACACTTCGTGCAGTCTGTAGCGTATTGTCTCTACGGCCTCCTTTAAGTCTTTATTTTCTACCTCGTCTAACAGGTCCTCCATAAAGCAGTAGAAATTCCTGAGAGCTCCTTCAATGACAGATACTTCACTTAGCTCTTTATCCCCTGACGAAGAGAATTTTGATAAGTCTATAGGCTTGGGGATCACAATGAATCTGCCTGTGTAGGCGGCTCGAATGCTATTTAGTCCGGTCATGCTTACGGGGTCCCCTAAGGACTTAATTATGGTGGTGTAGGTGGTGTGGGTATGCACTTTTAATGCTTCTTTCAGCTGGGAAGGTAATATCATTGACGCTTTAATACCTGCGTAAATAGTCTTCTTACTCAGTATGTATTTGCTGAGATATTTTGCTGCGATGGTTGTGATGACGCGCCGGGGCATCATTCGGTTCCTCTTTTGCTCTGCTGGATCTCTTTCTTTCTTTTTTCTAGCAACTCTCTAAGTTCTTCAATGCTTCCTATGTTTAGTCCGCTCGCCCACTTTAAAATAGAATCTCTGTACTTACTAGATATGCTTTCAAAGTCTTTCGCGAGTTCATACGATACTTCTCTGCTTTCAGGCTTTTCTTCTGGACTTACTGAAGCAATGACTGGGAATATAAGGGCTCCCCCAATAACTGTCTTATGAGCTTTTACGAGTCCCTTCAGCCTTAATCTTCTAAGAGTGTTTCTGACTACCTGTACGTCTATCTTGGTTATTTCAGATATTTTCTTTGCTGTTCCCTTACCTCCGAGGACATATAATGCTAGGAGTACTGCAATTTCGGCTTCGGTTAGACTCATACTACCACCCTTGAGTTCTGACATGTTTTCTTTAGTTAGTGAGGTTTATAAGCTTTTCTGTTCTGTTAGTGAGTTTCTCTTGTTGGAAAGTGTTTGATTTTATTTGCAATATTTTTTAGGTTAGTCAGTAATTCATTTATGAATTTCTGCATATTATGCAATTTTAGAGTCGTATTATTGTAAAAGCTTTAGAAATAGGCTTGATAATTAAAAAATCCTTTTAATAACCGAAACTAAATAATTTATAAACCTGATAATCGTATATATTTTGGAGGTATAACTGGTATGGACGAGTCAGTCCTGATGCACAAGCTATGTGGCGCTCTTGAGGAGCTCTCCACCAGCGATGAATTACTTAAAATGGTAGCGTACATTGTAGATGACTGGCTCAATAATAAAGAGATGAGTTTTCAAATGCTTACTGCTAGATTCTTAATAACTTTCGGCGAGAAGGGTGAGACATTTGTTTTCTTGTTGACGAAATCTCTCGATAAGGTTATCGGGTTGATGGATAGATGTCTTGAAGTCTCAGAAAATGAGATGGGGGTGTATAAGGTTAGGATGCTGGTAGCTAAGTATCATCCTCTCATATATCTAGAGATGAAAAAGCGCTCTTTACCTCACCTGTGTAAAGAGCTTAGAGCTATACCCGTGAACAAGGAACCCCCAGTTATTAGAGTTGAGGCAGAACTCTTTAGCGGGGAGAGAGTCATCTTCGAGATAGGCGCAGATGATGTAAGTGAAATTCTAGACGCGATTGAGGAGGCTAATCGAGAAGAACTGAAAAGACTCCTCACACGCTTTCTAAGCGTCTCCAGCAACAACGAGGAAGAATGTGAAGAGGAAGACGGAGAAAACAACATAACAAGCAAAAAAGTCACTACAAGTAGATGCCGCATAATAACGTCTATGTAATATATTCACAGCAACCTTACCTCACCAAAATAACAATATTTTTCACAAAATAACTCTTCACAAGGTGTATAATTTTACACCCCTCAATTTATTCTGCTCTTATCTTGACTATATAACTCACTAACTCACTAACTGACCGAAAAGCTTATTAACCTTCAAATCGGTAAATATAGTGAGGGTGAAAACATGTATCGTATTAAGATAGTTGCAGTGACATGGGTACTCGTAGTCTTAATAGCATCGAACATGGTCCTGGCTTCGCCCAGTTCATCCTTGGACCGTTCCTCAGTTACGTTAGTGAACGTAGTGCTTCCGACTGGATCCTATAGAGCGAACCTACTGTGGGGGGACGCGTCAAGAGAAGAAATATTTGAGAGTGGGGGAGAACCCCTCACTATTAGGTTAGATGTCGATAGAGTGAACTTAAGGCGTCCAATCCTAATCAAGGTAACAGGCGATGGAGTCGCCGTAATAGAGATGAGTCTCCGACCTAGTCCTTTCGGGTATGAGGTAGAGTCATTGAAGATAGATCCTCGTGTGAGATTCATAGATTTGAGTAGAGCAGTATACATCAACGAGCTCGTAACTACGGCGAACGCATCAGTTAAGTGGAGCTCTGATAAGGCTGTCTTAGTGAAGAATATCCTAGTTAATGGTCTGAAGCCACTGAATGTTGAGATAAGGAACGACAGTGTAAGAGTGTTTGACTTCGTCGTAGATGAGAGAGTCGTCCTAGAAGTTGAATTTGACACAGGGTGGGTCGGGGCAGAATTCAGACTCACTACTGAAGGTCTACATGCAACGTCAAAATTTGCAGGGTCCTTTAGTTCTGCCGCTGTAGAGTATCGCTACTCTCTAAAAAGAGTTAGTTGGTATGTAGCACTACCTATCACGAGAGAGGAGAATAGCACTATCCTACTTCAGGACTACGGCTACGTGGAGTCAGGCCGAGGGACCAAACCATACACTTCAGGATCGATACCATATAGCGCCTCCATAACCCCCCAACTCTCTAACGAAGTGCAAACTATCGAGACACAAACACCGTTGCAGGAGCAAAGTGATCTCCCACACATCCTAGATTCGCTCAACCAATTTAAGAGTGAGTTACTGCTAATCGGCGGTCTTATAGTTCTAGCAGGTCTGATAAGGAGAAAGTCGCCAATAGCGATAGTGGGGATAGTCATGATCGCCTTGCTACTAGTCTTCACTTAGGTGGGTACCATGAGGAACTCCTTCACCGTAGCTCTGGGCGTAACGCTAATATTAGTTGCTCTATTCTATGAAGGTCTGGAAGCCTTAGCTGGAAGAGTCGTGCAGTTCGTAGTGACAGACACTAAAACAGTGATCAGAGCAGTCGTGATCTCCGTTGGTGTAGTGATGCTATTTCCTGAAGTGTTAGCACCAGTCAAAACATTCACCTCATCCCTCAGGAGAGGTATTGCAGAACTGCGATTCTATCGGTATCTAGCTTACTCTAAGAGACGGAACAAGCTCGCCGCCGAACAGTTAAAGAATGAGGCCAGGCCTGAAGAAGGTTAGGTGATAAAGGTGGCAGGCTCTAGTTTAATAGAATGGAAGATTCGGGGCAACGAACCAACCATATTTCCTGAACCCGTGAGGTCTATATTGTTTATCTTCAGCACTCCTGCTAGCCGGCTAAACTGGAGGCTCTCAGACGGCAACTTTCCCTTACTGACTACGAGAATATTGGGAGTCCCGCAACCAGACATAAAGGCTTTGAGACCCCTCTACCTAAGGATGTTCAGAAATAATTGGCAATTCATAATAACTGTAGAGTATAGTGTGCTTGATAGTCAGGGTAACCTCTCAGTTGCAGAAAGTAACGTAGTAAAGTATTCTAAACCTTATGAGAAAATGATAGAAATGATAATAGAATCACAGGCAGGATCAGACTGGGGTTGGACTCTCTTATTAATCGAGATGATAACTGGAGGCGCTACAAGTCTAGCCCATGATAAGGTGTTCAACTCCCTCAAGGAGAGGATTGAGAAAGACCTCTACAATCGTCGTTCGATCCCGATAAAGCTTGTCCAAATACCAGTATATGAGTTGAGATCTCTCGTACGTGATGAGATGGACCGGAGAATCCGCGCATACGAGGAAATCCTGAAAAGTGACAGCATTAAGCTCGTGATAATTTGGCCTTCTCTCTACTCACATAAAGAGAAGAAAAATATAGTTGAGAAAGTCGATGCGGTCGTTGTTAAGGAAGTTGCAAACCACGTCAACACTCTAGTGTTATTCCATGAGGAAATAGCTGCCTATAGAATGAGTGAAATGTCTAGACATCGACAACTCACAGACCTTAAGAGATATGGAAACATTTTTATCCCAACTAAGGTGATGAACCTACGAGAGCTCGAAGAGTGTCTTAAGCGCGGTGACATCATCACGTTCACGGATCAAGACATACCTCTCGACATGAGTAGGGCTATTCTACTAGTTCACGGTTTTGCGGGGAACGTAGAGCAGGCTGAGAGACTTTTCATAGACTACACCGGCACAGATAAGATAGTATCAGCAACAAGACAAGACGTACACGGACTAAAGAGCGTACTCTTAATCCCTATTAACGAAAATGCTGTTCAGGAAATACTAAAGAAAATAAAAAATATGTAAACTAGAGCAGTAAGGTAACTCTCCTAAACATAATGTTCTTTTTTAAAAGAAGTCTCTTACTAAGTCCCTCTATGTTTCTCGGTCTCTCAACTAATGATCCAACTTAGTTGCGTGGCAGTGAACTCACTCACCACAGAAACGTCTCGATAGCAGTTGTAGGTCAGACTAGACTCTAGTGAAAGCCTGCACTCATTCCTCACCGGGTAGAGCAACGCAGTTTGTGAGTAGGTCGAGCTCAACACGTCAAGACATTCAAGACGTTCACGCTCAGAACCTGAGAGACGCCTACCCAAACCCGAATTTGCTAGGCAGTCAAGGATGATGAGTCGTTTCAGCAGGCGAGAACTCATATAACTATCTCCGCGGATGATGCTCAGCCCATCCTTCAGCAAACCTACTAAATCCAGCAACCCTAACCTGCTTAAGACCTCTCTGGGATAAGGGCTACGCACATAATAAATTACTCTTCAGGCACACTTAGAGACGTGGAGAGCAGGTTTCCCAAGCTGTGGCGACCGAGTCTAAACCCTTAAGTGAGGGTTCTCCCGTTGTTCCATATTCTCATGAAGTAGTTGGTTAGTTTTGTTGCTGTTTCTTTGTCTTGTATCATTATTGAGGTTTCGTGGTTGCGGGTTAGTGCTGATTCTGTCCAGTTGTGTGATCCTATGATGACTGTCTCGTTATCTATTATTATTAGTTTTGCGTGCGTTGTTGTTGTGGGGGATTCGTCTAGTCTTACTGGCACGCCGTTGTTTTTTAGGTAGTTTATTGTTTGTGGGTAGCTCTTGTATGTCTCGTCATCAACTACTACTCTCACGTCAACTCCCCTCTTCTTAAGTTCTGTGAGGGCTTTCAGAAGCTGGTTCACGGGGTCTCCGGGCTGGTTAGGGTCGTACTTGATCACGTACATGACCACATAAACGCTTGAGTTAGCTCTAGCTAGGAGGCTCTTGAGTTCCGTGAAGTACTCCCCGTCCGTGAGCGTTTTCAGGGACGCGCGAGAAAACCCCTCACTACCTGAGGAGGGTGGAAGACCTACTGAGTGAGAGTAAGCTCCTGTCAGAAAGCCTGCTACGAACCCTAGAGAGAGTATAGAGAGCACCAAGACCGCCCTACCAGCACTCAAAACCCAACCCCAGTAAGAAGTCCCGAACAACAAATATATGTCTCAATAAACAAGCAACAAAAATTTATTAAGATGAACGCCGAGATCATTCATGAGGTCATTCTCATGAAAGGAGTCTCGAAAACCGTGATAGCCGTAGCAGGAATCATCATAGTCGTCCTAGCAGCAATCCTAGCATACTACGCCCTAACACCACCAGCACCATACAAGATAACAATATACACTGGAGGAACAGGAGGAGTCTACTACCCCCTAGGAGTCAAGCTCGCAGACCTACTAAACAAACACGCCGGAGACAAGATAACCGCATCAGCATCATCAAGCGGCGCCTCAGTAGCTAACGCGAGAGCCTTAGGAGCCGGAGACGCGAACCTAATATTCATACAGAACGACATAGCCTACTACGCATACAACGGACTCTACATGTTCTCAGAAGGAAAAATAGAGAAGATCAGAGGACTCGCAACACTATACCCAGAAATAATACAGATAATAGTCAGAGCAGACAGCGGGATAAAAACCATAAACGACCTAGAAGGAAAGAGAGTAGCGATAGGCGCTGCAGGAAGCGGAACAGCAGTAGAAGCAGAAATAATACTTAAAGCCGCCGGAGTATGGGACAAAATAACAATACAGAACCTAGACTTCACACAAGCAGCACAAGCACTCAAGCTAGGCCAAGTAGACGCCGCCTTCGTAGTAGCTGGAATACCCACCTCAGCAGTCATGGAACTAGCAGCAACAACACCAGTAAGCCTAGTCGAAATACCTGACACACTACTCAACACACTAAAACAGCAAGGCTACCTATTCTTCGTACAACACACAGTACCCAAAGAAACATACACAGGACTAGACAAAGACGTAAAGACACTCGCAGTAAGAGCAATGCTAGCCATAAGCTCTGACGTACCCGACGACATAGCCTACACAATACTCAAAGTAATGTTCGACAACATAGACGAACTAAGACAAGCACACGCAAGAGCCCAAGACATAAGCATAAACAAAGCACTCGAAGGACTACCGATAAAGCTACACCCAGGAGCAGTCAAGTACTACCAAGACAAAGGAATCACGATACCGCAAGAACTAAAACCATAACGAAGAAATGAACACAAAAAACAAAAAACAACTCATCCTCTTTTTAATAACAACACTCACCACAGCCGCAATTATAGCGACACAACCAACCATAGAAGCAACCAAAATAATAATCGACGAAACAAAATACATAACCACACCAAACACAAAAATAAACATAAAGCTAGAATACAAACACAGCGTCGAACTAACCAAAATAACCGAAGAATATGAAGTAACAAACTGCAAAATAAAAATAGTGAAGTTCACGTGGCCAGGATACGGAGCCGGACTACCCTCAAAACCCAACGAAACACCGAGCGAGACAGACGAGAACAGAAACTACGTAGCGAGAAACATAACACTAAACACAACAACACTCAAAATAAGCATGAAACACAGAATAGACCCAAAACTAACAATAAACGGCGAAGAAGTAACTACTAAAGAAGAAGTAGCAGTGATCGCCTGCACGAGAATCTCGCTGATAGAGCTGATGACGAGCCAGAAACTAAAACAGCCAACCAACAACACTTAAATTGACTACCTAGTTAATATTACCCGAGGCGTCTTGAGTTGACTGAAGCTCTAACTATTGAGAGAGCTAAGTCAGGACGGCTAGCCAAACTCACACTAATACTCGGGGTAGTCTTCGCGTCTTACGAACTCATCTTCGTGATGGGGCTCAACTTCTCCCTCTACACGATACTGAAGAACGTGGGAATAGACATCAAGCCACTACTATACGCCCCCGACATACAGCAGAGCATGGCCTTCCTGCTCGGCCTACTCATGCTGACAGCCTACATAATATACCCAGCAACAAAAAAGACGAGAACAGACAAGATACCGATATACGACTACGCACTCGCTGTGGCAGCGCTGGCCTCAATGCTCTACCTAGTAGTAATATACCCCACAGTAGTCCAGTACGGCTACGTAGAAGCAACACTACCTAACATACTGATACCCCTACTAGCGATAGCACTCCTACTAGAAGCTTCCAGAAGGTCGCTAGGCGTGGCACTACCAGCGATAGCCTCAGCAGTCATGCTCCTGGGAATCACGTATGAGGGATTCAACATAAGGAGATTCGTGAACCACATGTTCTACGCCAGAGAAGGGATATTCGCCATCCCACTATACGTTATGGTCTCTTACGTCTTCGCTTTCGTCTTCTTCGGCTCAATACTAGAGAAAGTAGGAGTAGGCGACTACATAACCAAGTTCGTAATGTCCTTAGTAGGACGCAGGTGGGGAGGACCAGCAAAAACAGCAGTAGTAGCCAGCGCACTCATGGGCACAGTCTCAGGAAGCTCAGTAGCGAACGTATTAACGACAGGAACCTTCACAATACCGCTAATGAAGAAAGCCGGCTACCCACCAGAAGTAGCCGGAGCAGTAGAGCCGGTAGCCTCCACAGGAGGCCAGTTAATGCCGCCCATAATGGGGGCAGCAGCGTTCGTCATGGCACAATTCCTCGGAAGACCCTACAGAGACATAATAATCGCCGCAGCAATACCCGCAATGCTATACTTCACCTCAGTCTACATATTCATAGACAGAGTAACTAAGAAGCTCGGCGTAAACCCCCTACCCAAAGAACTACTACCCAACTTCAGAGAATTAGCTTACGGAATCTACTTACTCAGCCCAATACCAGTCGTGACGTACCTGCTCCTCTCAGGCCTTGAACCACAGTACTGCGCCCTAGGAGCCGTGGGCGCGGCAATAATGTCTGCCTGGATATACCAGAAGAATCTGGGGATAGCCCCCAAACTACTAGTCACGGGCTCGATAATATTAGTGGGAGTCATCTCCTACTTCCTGGGGCTACCGGTCAGCGCGGCAATATTCTTCGCTGGAGTCACCTCAGTCTTCGTAGCGATACTCATAGGCTACGGAACCAGAGAGAGTCGTGAGATGGCGTCAGCACTTACTAAAGCGTTCGACTCAAGCTTGAGGAGCGCTATAACAGTCTTCTTCGCGGCATCATGCGCCGGACTAATACAGGGGGTCCTCACTATGACTGGGTGGGCCACAACCATAGGGTACCAACTAGTAGAGTTATCTGGCGGGAACATACTTGTCCTGATGGTTACGGCAATGTCTATAAGCCTAGTCCTCGGAATGGGAGTCCCAACAACAGCCAACTACATAATAACCTCAACCATAGTCGGCACACCAATGGCTAGAGCAATAACAGCCATAACGGGGGTAGACCTAGACATGGCTAGACTAGTAGCACACATGTTCGTCTTCTACTTCGGCATACTAGCAGACCTCACGCCACCAGTAGCTCTAGCATCATATGCCGGAACACTACTAGCTAAGTCAGAATTCTGGAAGACAGCACTAAACGCCACGAAATACGCGCTAGCCGGCTACCTAGTACCCTACATATTCGTTCTAGACCCAGCACTACTAATACTCCCGGCAGGCGAGTTAACCACCCACGTAATATACAGGATAGCGTACGGAATAACAAACACTCTACTCTCGATGCTGATGCTGAGCGCGGGGATAGTAGGCTGGCACGGCACACGAATAGGCAAGACACAGAGAGCACTACTGATAGTGTTGGGAGTCGCTAACCTAGCACCATACGAGTACATAACGCCCGCACTAGCAACAGCCTACATAGGGCTCTACATACACAACATCAGGAAAACAAAGACTCAGACCCACACCTAACGCGGCCCCCTATTAACGACTGTGTAGGGTAGCTTACCCTCCTTAAGAAACCTCACGACCTCCCTAGCAACAAACTCGCTAGTCCCTCTGAGAGCCTCGTAAGCAAAGCCAGCAATATGTGGCGTGAGAACGACGTTATCAAGTCTGACCAGCTGAGAGTCCCTCGGCAACGGCTCTACAGAGTAGACGTCTAGACCTGCACGCACCCTACCCTCCTCAAGAGCCTTAACGAGAGCCTCCTCATCTACTACCAGACCCCTAGAAACGTTGACTAGTATCGCTCCAGGCTTCATTAGAGAGAACTCCTTATGACTTATGAGCCCCCTAGTCTCTGGAGCTAGCGCAATAGCGACCACGACCACGTCCGAAGACCTCAGCAACTCCTCGAACTCCACGTACTTAATATCGAGAGCGTGCTCAACCTCGGTCTTCCTAGACCTACTCCAGTAAACAACCTCAGCACCAAGAGCCCTGAAAAGCTTAGCCACCTCAGAACCAACCCTACCCAAACCAACAACACCGACCCTCTTACCCCTCAATAGAGTAGTGACGAGCCCCCTCTGAGTGTCAGGACCCCAACCACCAGACCTAACAACCCTGTCACCCCTAACCACATTCTTCATCACCGCGAGAACTAGAGCGAGAGCGTGCTCAGCAACAGCCTGAGCTATGTAGTCGGGGGCGTTAGCCACGTACACACCCCTCCTACTAGCCTCAACAACATCGACCTTATCAAGACCTGAACCATGAACAAACAACAACTTGAGATTAGGAGCTAAATCCATCAACTCCCTCCCAAACACCTGCCAAGGAGGAACCACAACAACAACAGCATCCCTCAAATACTCCTCAAGCCACTCCCTAGGAGGGACCTGACCATCAAAAAACACGTACTCAACACCCTCACTACCAAGAATGTCGAGAGCCACCTTGTTAGGCTTGAACGTAATGACTACCAAGCCCGCCAACACACACCCCCAAAAACAAACAAAACAAGCAAATAAAGCAAAGTAACAAGGAAGAAACAACAAAACAACACAAAAACATGAAAAACACAAGCTAAAAAGACTAAACAAACATAAAAACACGGCAGAAAGCCGTAAAACAAATAAAAACCCTAAGAAAACCTAACCAGAGGTGATTAAGGTAGGCGGCGTGAAAGCGTACATACTGCTAGTAACTAGCATAGGGCTAGAATACGACATAGCAGAAGAAATAAAGAAACTAGAAGACGAGAACGTCAAAGTAACCGTAGACGTGATTTTCGGAGAATACGACATAGTAGTAATCGCGGAAGGGAGAGACTTGAAAGACATAGACAAGCTAGTCACAAACATGAGGAGAATACCTGGAGTCACGAGAACACTAACACTCATCTCATCAAGAGGCTAGAGAAAAGATGAGCAAGGAAGTAGAGAATCTAATAAGAAAGCTACTAACAAACAGAGAAGAATTTTTCGACAAAACAAACACCCTCAACTCAGACGGCAGACGACTCCTAAACAAAATATTAAAGCTCGTCTTAAGCAACCACCCAGAACTACGCGGGCTAGCAACCAAAACCAGGAAAAACCCAACACTAGAGAACGTGACCAAATTAGCTGAAGAAATACTGAACACTCACAAAACTAGAGAAAACTAGCAACCACCTCCTGCAACACCCCAACTCATAGAGAGCAAGCACTTAACTAAAAACTCAAAACAAAGACCACTTAACAACTCCCGAGCCCAGCACAAACACATTTATTAACTCTCTAACCACCTAGACCACGTGAAACCATGCCATTAATTGTAGTATTCCACTTCACAGACGCCGGAAGACTACCTAAATTAAGTGAGGAACAACGAAAGTCTATCAGAGCTAAGTTCCTGGAAGTACTCAAAGAATACCCTGACGTAACGTTCTACGGCACGTGGGTAGACAGCGAAGGACGCGGTATATGCTTGTGGGAAGCCCCCAGCGCCGAAGTAGTCAAGGAGATAGTGAGTAAAGTCCTCGGCTCACCCCCTACAGACCCCGTAATTGAGGTCAAGAAAGTTTTTTAGCTTAAATCATTCTTATAAGTCAACTAAGTAAGCGTGTGGAGCGCCCCCTGAAGTCGTTATCATTCATGAACTTATATTGTAGTCTCACCAGCGCTTAGAAGAGATCCCAAACCCAACAAACCTACTCAAGCCAGCATCCACGGAAGCTACCGCATACGCACTGCAGAGGAGCAGACAGAAACTCACGTAAACCACTACCGACCTCAAGAACTTCTCGAGAACGCCGGCACACACTCAACGCCCCTCTCCCTACAAACCCTCACCAGCCTCTCTTCAACAGACCTACGCCAAGCAACGAAGTCACGACTCCTGACATACTTCTCAGGACTTAAGCCGAGAGAACTGAAGAAACTCCTTAACTCCTCCTTATACCTCAGCCAGTCGTAGTACAGCGTAGAGCCGGTCTCGCGCGCAACCCCAACAACACCCTCAATAGTGCTTAAGTCATCGTTAAGCCCGGGTATGAGAGGGCCGTAGAAAACCCAAGTCCTAACACCTGAATCACGAACTCTCGCCAAAGCCCTGATTCTAGCCTTGGGTGGCGGAGCCCTAACCTCAACACCCCTCAAAACAGAATCATCTACTGAAGTTATAGTGAAGCCCACCTCAACCAACTCACTAAAAGAAGTCAGGATGTCTAGGTCTCTCAAGACTAGAGGAGACTTAGTCTGCACTACGACTTTAAAGCCCGCACTAAGGAGAACCTTAAGAGACTCTCTAACCAACCTAGTCAGCGCCTCAATAGGCTGGTAAGGGTCGGTGATCGTTGAGATCCCGACAGAACCCGGACGAAATCTCCTCACTTCAGACTTAAGCAACTCAACAACATTTCTCTTGACGTAGATGACGTCACCCCAGCGAGTCCTGGGCTCCTCGAACCTGCAGTAACTCCTCGCATAGCAGTAACTACACTTGTGGTAACACCCCGCGTAAGGGTTTAGAGCGTAGTTTAAGTCTGGCAAGCCAGACTTACTAAGAGCTGAAGACGCGCGAATAAAGACGTACTTAACCCCGCCCCTAACCACGCTTCCTCCAGAAATGATCAAGTGTCTTCACCCTCCCGTAGTTCCTCAAGACGTGTGAGTTCCTGAAGACTTCGATCACGTCGACGCGTGTACGGCCCCTCAAGAAACTCAAGACATCACTCAACTCACTAAACCTCGCTGGCTCAGACTCGAACAACTTCCTGATATTCTCTCTAACGAACCACACACCCACAGGCACGTTGAACCCCTCATATATCTCCCTGTAGAGGAAGGCTGTGGCCTGCCTACCCAGCCTATACAGCAGGTGCTCAGCAACGCCTAAGCGAGCAGCGTAGTAACAGCCCCCCGTGAGGGCGTATTCGGACTTCCCTGCAGGGCCTTCGTGGTCTCCCCCTATAGCTACCTTAATTCCTGAAGGGTTCCAAGTACTGCCCGGGAACCAAGCCTCAACCCACTCGTAACTCCAGACACCCGGGAGTAGCACAGCCACGAACAAGTTCTGCATATACTCCCTAACGTAGACCAAGATCTCGCTAAGCTCGGGCAACTCCCTAACTCTCTTGACTAGAGACTTAGAGATTATGTCGTCAACAGCTGTTATAGACCACCTAGTAGGCACTAGCCTCCTCTCAGGTAGTCTACCTAAAGCACCTACAGAGAAAACCCTCTGGATCCTAGAGACTGGGACGCCCTCACTATACAGCAGCAACACAGCGTTAGAAGCCCTCAAGTCCGTGTCGCTGAAGACCTTCTCTACAGGCCTCCCAAAGTAAGGATTACTCACGACTCTCAAGTCCCTTAACAAGGCTCTCGGACCAAACGGCGGGACCTCTTCACCAAAGAGAGGCTTCCTAAAATACTTCTTATCAAGCAAGACCTCAACATCTACTGGCTTCTCAGAGAGAGCAAGTTCCTGAACTCTAGACACATAGCTAGACCCGACATCACGTACACTAACTTGAGTAATCCCTACGACCATAGAGAGCCTCTTAACGAGTATGTCCTCCAGAGACTTGCCTATCCAGGACTCAGGCAACTCGTACTCTCTAGTGTCGCCCGCCTGAGGAGGTAGTGAGGGCCCTACATTGACTTTAGGGTAACCAACCCTCCCAACAAAAACAGAAGGCGGTGAAGAACCCTCGATAAAGTCGCTGAGCTCAACAAGCCTCACACTAACCCTACTATAAAACCTCACGAGTAACGGACAGTAAGTAAGACCGCATAAGTACTTAGACCCCCTACACAGACTACAGACTTCCCCTCTAACCAACCCTCAAGCCTATAATACATTGCTTTACTCAAGTATTAAGGATTAAGAAAGCACTACTCAGCAGAAGCCCTACTCAGCAACCAAGCCAAGTCAGTAGCCCCCAACCTAGCCCTACCACCACTACACAAGACTCTCAACTTCTCAGGAGCGTCATCACCGCACGCGAGAGTCCTGACCCTACCCAAGACGTAGCTCCTCCTCTTAAGTCTGGGCATGACTTCCCAAAACACTGTCGGAACGCCCTTCCAAGGCAGGAGACGGCCGAGAATAGAGAAAGAAAACACAGAAAGGAAGAGTAGAGAGACAATACTCAAACTAACAACATCGCTAGACACACTAGCAGTTAGGAAATACCTGAAAGGATTAGATACTGACGCAACAAAGTAAGTGAGGTCGCTACTCATCAACTCAGACGTCGTGAGAGGCCTCAGCCCATACTTACTAGAGTCTAAGTAGACTACGCCGCCAGAACATATAGAATTGAAGACTTCCTTAACGAGCCTAACGTAGGGGTTCTCGAGAGACAGCGGGTCTAGAGCAGCGTTAGTCATTATAGAACCGTCGCCGAACACGTAGGTAGGCCTCCCCTCAACACTAGCTCTCACACCCAGGACCACATCACCCCTGTAAGCAACTACCACACCACCCCCATCAACTCTTGAAGCGTGCGCGAAGTAAATGATGGCATCAACCCCGCTCACATTCACTACACCGTGAAAAACTTGAGAACCCCCGAAACTCACGTACTCTCCCGAGACCCTCACATCACTCCCGAGAGCTTCTAAGACGGCGTTACTATAGACCCCCTCATCAGCTATGACCAGACCCGAACTACTCTTAACTAACCAAACTATAGCGCTGACCTCGTCAGGAGTGAAGGGCTTTTCAGGAGACACTATAGCTACTACCCGGCAAGAACTAAAGCTCGGGCGAAGCAGGGCCAGAACCCACGAATCAACTAACACAACATCATAACCTAAACTCTCTAACAAACTCCTCAACCGCGAAGTGCCGTCATAGCCTGTGTTATAGGGTGAAGCACCGCTTAAGACTACCCCAGCAGGGAACGGCTCAGCCAGCAAAGCAATCAAGAAAACAACAATAACTAACTTACTTAGAGCCGCCCTCCCCACACCCACTCACCAGACTCTTGACGTAGCTGAGGAGTGCTAAGCCAGCTACTAAGGAAGTCAGAGAAGCCACATACTTCTGAGCAAGAGCAAACACGACAGAAGCCACGAGCAGGGAGAAACTCAAGTATAGAGTAAGAGACTTCAAAACAACCTTAACCAAAATACCTCAACACCTCCTCAAAAAACCTTAAAGACTCGTCAAAAATACTCAACAACCAAGAACCCCCCGCGAGCACCGAGAGAGTAGTCAAGACAAGAACCAGAGCAAGCCTCAAAACCCAGACACGAATCAAAAACCAAGAAGTAGCGAGTAAGAAGCCGGCACTCAAAGAAGCAAGCAAAGAATGAGTAAGAGCTATGCCATAAGACAACAAAACAAAAAACAGCGAAGCAGAGAAAACAGGGACTACGTAAGCTAAAACAAGCACACCTAGAATCCTCTTAACATCAAGTAATCGAGTCAAGTCAAGCTCAGGAACCTCAAGACAAGTAACCCCGAAACTACTCAGTTCCTCAGCAACCCTCAAGAAGTAGCCCGCAACCAACGCAACACAGCAAACAAGCAAGTAATGGAGAGGGGGAACATCAACAAACGGATGAAATAACGTGAGGTAAACTACTGCAGGTACTAAAACAGGAGCGAAGATAAGGTAAGACCTCCTCAAGAAAATCAAAGACCTCACAACCAAAACCACGGAATAGTAAGCAATGACGTGAATCGCGTGAGGACCCACAACCAAAACCTGAAAAGGTAGTGAGGCGAGTAAGACCGTGAGAGCAGGTACTGAGCGACCCGCTAGAACCATGTAGGTGTACGTAGCCAGCCCAACCACAGAGACGAGCAAATAGTTACTCAAGTAGAGAGACGTAATTAAGGAGGTAAAGAAAGCAACACCTAATAAGGCGTCAAGAACTCTGCTTCCAGCCACGTACGTGCTCCTCGACACGCCTAGCGACAGACACCATCACCTCATCCTCACACACGTTACCAAACCTGACTAACTCGTAGTATTTAGTCAGCTCACTAAACAACTTAGTGAAATCCTCGCCAGCAAACACTCTAATCTTAGGTAATAACTTAGACATGACTTCCCTGTGTGTTTCATGCCTACCTAAAGACACTTTAAAAAGCTTACACAGACCCTCCACAACAGGCCAGAACGCCCTCACAACATAAGGAACGGTAGCGGTTCCTACTTGAGGCACCGGACCCGCACGAGAAACCCCGCTCACTAAGTCACGCCTACCAGCAGGAAAGAACTTGAGGAAAAACAGTAAGCTAGCTATGAAAGAAGAAGCCGCAACAAACAAAAACGTGTATGGTCCTGAGGAGGTAGCCCTCAAAGAAGGCGGGCTCGCTCCTTGAGTGATTCCCGAATCGCCTGAACTACTCGAGAACGTCGGCGTTGAGGAAATCACGTACATGAGGGGGCTTAACTCGCTTGACAACCTATAAGAAATCTCTGAACTCTTCCCGCCACTGACGACAGTGAAAACCTTCACAACTACTGACGAAGTCTTAGAACCTGAACTAATAGCTGGCGCCTCATACCTCCTCTCCCTCACGTATCTACTGACCTCCTCTACGAGGATCTCCTCATCAATCTCCTCAAGCCTGTTTATGTCGCTCAATAACCTGTTAAGGTCTTCCGGCGGGAGCCTCTTAAGAATATCGATCAGGGGGCTACTGACGTTAGCCCTCATCAAGTACTCAAGCAACTCCTTAATGACTGTCGAGTTGCTTAACGCGGTGTCGTAACTGCCGCCAGGCAACTTACCCAGCGACGCGTACTTAGAGTAAGATGTTGCTATTAAGTACATGCATGAACCCAGCAAGATAGAAGTAGAGTATGAAACGTTGACGCTCAAATCAGCCGCGTCTTTGAAAGCTCCTGACTCGACGTAATCTAAGAACTTAAGAATCTGGAGTCTCAACTCATTCCTCAAGTCCTCGCTAACAACGCTGGCTGTAGGCTCCCTCATCAAGTAGACCATGAAGTAAGACAACTCGTTATGGTCTCCGTAAACCACGAGACCTGAGAGAATAACCAGCAACACGTTAGATAGTGAGGAGTAGTCTGTCTTATTCAAGACCTTCGTGGCGTGGTAGAGTAGCCAGCCTAAGTCTCTGTCACTTACTGACAGGTCATCAGATTTATTGAGTATCTTGAGAGCTATGAGGTGCTTACCACCTACTAAGAGAGTGACTGGATAGTCACTACCCAAGTACTCAAAAACACGAGAAACAACTGACTTCATCAAGCTGTAGTTACTTGTTGAGACGGCCTCATCTAGCAAAACCCTCAAATCGTCTCTGCCAACCTCACTCAACCACTCAGTCAGGACCTTCGGAGCCTCAAACAACTCGCGAGACCTGCTCTGAAGCTCTGGCGAGTGCCTGGCTTCAACAACTAAGCTGAGAAACACAGGCAACACTAAGAATAAAACTACTAACGTAGAAGCTAACACTCTAGGTAGACTAGACACTACCGCGGACATCACCGCCTAAAAGAAATAAGCTTCAGAGAAAATAAGTTGACACTCTTTCCGAGAACTCAAGCAGTCTAGGAATTACGAGCCTGAGCAAGACCCTCGAACATCAATATTTAGATAATTACAGAAGAAATATGTGGAGATGAAGTTGAGGCGTGTTGAGTCAATAATTAACAGAGTTGTTGAGGCTTCCAAGGAAGTCTTAGTTGAGAGAGAGTGGGATGTTAAGCTACTAGTCTTGGCAGTGATTGCTGGGGGGCACGTCCTGATTGAGGGAATACCGGGCATAGCCAAGACCTTAACAGCTAAGACTGTTGCGAAGCTACTCAACCTGAGATTCAGCAGGATCCAGCTAACACCCGACTTACTGCCGGCAGACATAGTCGGGACTAAAGTATTCAATCAGAAGACAGGTGATTTCGAGGTTGTAGTAGGTCCTGTAAACGCTAACCTGGTTTTAGCTGACGAGATAAATAGAGCGTCTCCAAGAACTCAGTCAGCACTACTTGAAGCCATGCAAGAGAAGCAAGTAACTATTGAGGGCACAACAATCAAGTTACCGGAACCCTTCACAGTTATCGCAACCATGAATCCTGTGGAGCTAGAAGGGGTTTTCCCATTACCTGAAGCACAGCTAGACAGGTTCTTCCTGAAGATAGGCATGAAGACTTTAAGTAGAGAAGGCTTGATAGAGCTACTCAAGAGAGGAACGCTAAAGATAGAAGAAGCATTCAAAGAGTTAAAACCCGTCGCTAACGCTGACGAAATACTTGAAGGAAGAAAAGAAATAAGTAGCGTATACGTCGACGACTCAGTAACAGAATACATGCTAAGGATATACGAAGCTATAAACAAGCACAGGTACGTAAGACTAGGCATAACCCCGAGAGGCCTGATAATGCTCCACACACTAGCTAAGTGCCTGGCACTCGCCGAAGGAAGAAACTACGTGATACCTGACGACGTGAAGTCTGCTACCATACCCGCGTTGAGTCACAGAGTACTGCTTAAGCCAGAAGTACTGGCTGAGGGCTTCTCCTCAAGAGACGTTATTGATGAGGTCTTGAAGGCTGTGGGGGTGCCGAGACCATAAGGGAAGTGAAGACCTCAGTCACGTACCTCAGCTATAGCGGGCTGTACTTGCTAGTACTTACCTCGGTACTCCTTTCCTCAGCACTAGTAATCCTTCAACAGCACTACTACCTGCTAGCTAGTACTGCGGGCTTCTTAATAGCTGGTTACGTCGCCGGAGCACTACACTCACTCAGAAGACTAGACAGGGTCTTCGCCGACTACCCGACAGACTTAAGAGTTCTTGAAGACGAGACGCCAGTCTTAAACCTCGTCATCAGGGCGCCATACCTAGAGTTACTCAAAGTAACTGAAGTAGATTTAGTGTGTGACTCGGGCATGAAGGTCTCTGATTATGTGGTAACGCGTAAGGGACAGATATTAGAGACCAGGATGAGTCTGAGGGCCAGAGTAGGAACACACAGGATAAACACGCTAACTCTACACTTTACTGTTCTCGGGGGACTCGCTGAAGGACAGATGACTCTTGAGGTCTTTGCTGAGGTGCGTGTGCTACCTAAGTTTAGTGTTGGGCTCACACCGTATTCAGTGCCGGGCTTCAGACAATTAGGCACGGGCCCCTCCAAGACTAGAGGACCTGGCACAAACATATTCGAAGTTAGGGAGTACATGCCGGGAGACGAGTTCAAGAAGATAGACTGGAAAGCCACGGCAAGGCTCTCGAAGCTGGCTGTGAAAGAATTCGAGAAAGAAATGCATAGAGACGTCATAATATCGCTCGTACTCAGTGATAAGTTCTTCTATCCCGAGAGCAGAGCTCTTGAGAACCTACTTCAGGAAGTCTGCAAGCTGGCTTCAGGACTCCTCTCTAACGGACTTCACGTCAGGCTACTCGTAGTGAGTGAGAGGAGTTTCCTGCTGAGCAACAAGATAACTTCAACTAGCAAGATAGGTGAGTTGCTAGAAGTCCTCTCTAGGATTGAGTGGCCTGAGAGACCCTTAATGACCTACTCAGCATTGAGAGTTGCCTCGTGGCTACTACTCCCTGTAGTAGTTAGTACTTGCTCAACCCCGTGCGTCGTAGTCAACATAGTGTGTCTTGAAGACTTAAGCGACGTAGAAGCAGCCCTCCGAATACACAGGAAGCTCAAAACACTCGCACACGAAGTAATTTTCGTTGCAGTCACGCCAGCACTAATAGACATGAAGTACGAGGAAGTAACTCTAGAAGACTTAAGTAACATGTACCAGGAAGTAGAGAATTTAATCAAGCTTTCTAAGAAGCTACCTAACAGTATCGTAACGCCTGACGTGAGTCTCGTAGCGCTTAATAAGGTGCTGAAGTTGCGCGCGACCGCTTAAGCAACCGTCCTGTGAGTAGCTCAGAAAACGACTTATTATTTTCATGTTAGTGATTTGATTCTGGAGTTGGTGATGAGTAGAGAAGCTGTTGAAGTTGTTAAGTTAGTTAAGAAGTACTTAACTAAGAAGAGGAAAGGATTACTGAAGAGTGAGAAGCTAGTTATTGAAGCTCTGAGAGGAATTAGCTTCACAGTTAATTACGGTGAGGTAGTAGGGCTTCTAGGACCTAACGGGGCGGGCAAGACTACCACAATCAAGATACTCTCAACACTACTTCTGCCAGACTCCGGTGAAGCCAGGGTGGGAGGATTCGACGTAGTTAAGGAAGCTAGCAAGGTCAGGAAGTTAATCGGGGTCATGCTGAGCGTCGAGAAAGGCTTCTACGGCAAGTTAACAGGCAGGGAAAACCTAATTTACTTCGGTTCCCTATACGGGCTGAGCGGGGCCGAACTAAGAAGGAGAGTTGATGAGATGATGGAGTTAGTAGGACTGAAAGAATTAGAAGCTGAAGACAAGCTCTACGAGGAGTACTCGACAGGCATGAAAGCCAGACTATCACTAGCTAGGGCACTCCTGAAAGACCCGCCGATACTCCTGCTCGACGAGCCAACACTAGGTCTAGACCCGATGAGTGCCAGGAAAGTGAGAGATTTAGTCAAGTTACTAGCGTCTAGGGAAGGCAAGGCAGTAATATACACTACACACAACATGTTTGAGGCCGAGCTAGTTTGCGACAAGATATTCCTGATAGATAAGGGACTCATAGTAGCTTCAGGCAGTCCCGAAGACCTTAAGAATAAGGTAAGCGATATAAAGACTGTAATACTGCAGGTAAAGAAAGGTACCGGGAACCTCAACGCGTTCTTAAGCAAGCTAGCTGACGTGACTGTAGGCAATACGATAACAGAAGAACTTGACGTAAACTACGTAGAAATTAGGTTTAACATTAAGTCAGCGGAAGAATCACTTGATAAGATAATAAAGCTACTAAGCACTGAAGGACTATCAATGAGTTCTTTTAAAGTAGTTGAGCCAACTCTTGAAGACGTGTTCATATACTTCACGGGAGGTAGGACGTAGTGAGTGTGTTCTCCCTGATCAAGTCAGAGATGTTGCTCGTTTACGGAGAGTTAATAAGGAGGAAACAAGCATTATTCACTTACGTCGCTTACCCATACATAATGACTTTCTTCATAATATTCGTTGGCTCGTCAGTAGGGTCGCTAGAAAACTTCGAAGCTAGGGTCGGGTCAAATCCTTTCCTCTTCTTCATAACAGCCTCGTTCAACTTCCTAGTCATACTGGGCATCGTGGATGACGTCTTGTGGAGCCCCATATACGACGACAACATAGGGACGCTACCCTACGTACTCTCGAGCACTACCCCCTGGTTCTTGAGACTCCTGATAATACCTATCCCGCGCCTAGTCTTAACGGTCATATTGGGATTCACTAGCTTAGTCCCTCTCTTCACGTACCTTGAAGGACTTGAAGGACTCCTCACCTCACTCTTGCTGATGGGCTTAGCTGGTCTAGCAGGTCTGCTCTTATCAACGTTTGCTATTCTCGTAGCTTGCAGCATATCAATGCTGATGGGAGAGTCTTGGAGGTTGCTAAACATAGTCAGACCTCTCATGATGATCTTACTTGGTGTTTTCTATCCTAGAGTCTTAATGCCCTTAGCTGTTCGAGTGATATCCTACCTCCTGCCCTCATCACATGTGGTTGACTTAACGCTATACACGCTAGTAGGTAAGGGAACGCCTGAGGTACTGACCGTCCTTACATTGCTTGGTGCAAGCACTGCTCTAGCAGTAGCTTACGGCCCCCTCTCCTACAGCAGCACTAAGTCTCTAGAAACGAAGAAGCTAAGAGAGGGAGTCAAGACATGAGCTTCTCTGATAGGATACGCCTGTTCATAAATTCTGCTAAGACAGTCTTCGTGAGTTACGTTAAGGCAGAACTCCTTAGAAGTAAGGGCTTCTTCCTAGGATTGATCTCGATGGCAACCTGGCTAGCGACCCTCATGCTCCCCATGACTCTCTTCAGAGAGCCGGAAACACCGGCGAGTCTAGTATCAACCTACATGTTCGTCGGCATAGCCATATTCCAAGCATATTCTGTGAGCACCTGGGATTGGGGCTGGGAACTCAGGTACTCTCTATTCGGGGGTGTCTTAGAGAACGTCATAATTAGTGGGTCAAGCATTTTTGTCATGTACGTAGGCATAATACCTATAACTATTAGCTGGTTAATACTGTCACTAAGCATAACCTACGTAATGCTCTCAGCACTCATAACACCCCCAGCACTCCAAATAGTGAACCCCTTACTACTCCTGCTGAGCCTAACGTCTTTAATGATAGTTCTATTCGCTTACGCGATGATCTTAGGCTCAACACTCATAGCCTCAGGAACTTCCGGCGCTATAGTAGAGTTTGTTTCGTGGATACTCCCCATAGCTACGGGAGGCATAACCCCCCTAGCCAACTTACCACACACGATGAGACTAATAGCTCTTCTGACGCCGTTCAGCTACCCAGCAGAACTCCTCAGACACTCACTAGGCCTCACAACCCTCATAATGCCTGAGGAAACGATGATAGCGATCTCTATACTATACCCTGCAGCCTTCCTAGCTTTCAGCTACGCGTACTTCAGGAAGCAACTAAGCAAACTATTTAAGGAAGGAGTCAAGACCGCCTCACTCTGGTGAGAGTCTTAAAAATTACTAAAAGGCAGTGATCAAGATCCCCACAGAAGTCATTAAGACTCCCAAAAAGTGTTTCACTGAAAACCTCTCACCAGCCAGAAACTTCGTAGTAACTGTCGCCAACGTTGGGGTGAGCGCCGTAGCTACCACAGTAGCTGAAACCCCTATAGAGCCTATAGAATAGATAAAGAGATACATACCTAAACTCCAATCAAGAACTGCTGTCACTGAAGCTACAACAAGCAACTGTTTGAAACCGCCCCTAGCTGGCAAACCCTCAACAACCAACCCTAAAGGAAGAAAAACCACAAATATCGTGGTCAACCTCAGTAAAGCTAAGAGAGCCTCGCTAGTAAACCTCAGCGCCACCTTAATTAAAGCTGTTGAGATCCCCCAACTAATTGAGGCTAGTACAGCGTAAGCAATACCCCCGCGCTCTACTCTCAGATGGCTTGAGTCGCTACCTGCTACAAGAACTACTCCAGTAAACGCCAGTACAGCACCCAGAACTAAGGAAGTCTTCATAAACTCGTTCAAGAATGTGACGGCTATCGCTTGAGCCACGAATATGTAGGTGTAACTTAATACTACAGCGACAAACCCTCCTAAAATCTTGATAGACTTAGTGAAGCAGACGTCACCCAAGCCAGGCCCTACTAACGCTGAAAGAACTATTAAAAACAGCGCGTCCGGCTCCTGAACTCCCAAATCCGTGTTTTGGTAAAGCAAGACCAGAAACACGGATAATGAAGCGACTAACGCTCTAAGCCCCGTAAAAATAATCGGCCTCACCACACTCTTGTACCTACTTATCAGTGCGGGACTCAGACTCCACATAACTGAAGCAACTACTATGGCCACGTAACCCAGCACCAAACTCACACATCCTTACCAAGAGGTTCCTTGACGTGCAAAACATAAAAAGCTTTTAACCGAATATTTTAGGTTATGTTCAGGTGTGTTGAGGTGCTTAAGTAAATGAATATGGGACTACACTTGGAGACCTTAACGCCGACAAACGCTGTCGCGGAAGCTACGTACGCCACAATACTCTTCATTTACGTCTTGGGAGTAGTTTACGGAACTAAGTACACGTACGACTTAATGATTAAGAAGGGGTTCCCGCACAACGTAGCAGTATACTTCAATAGGAAGCTGATACACGTGTTAGCAGGAGGCGTTGTAGCGTTGGTAGTGCCTTTTATCTTCACATCACCTACCATACCCTTCGCGCTAGCACTAGTCCTAGCACTCATAACTTGGGCGCCCCACAAGAGAGGAAAACTCTTGACATGGTTTCAAGTACCAGACAACGCATACGAAGTCAACTTCTGCATAGCTTGGGGGACAATACTGCTAGTGTCGTGGCTCATTTTCAACACACCTATATACGGCTTAATACCTGTTCTCTTCATGTCATTCGGTGACGCGGCTACAGGAGTAGTCAGGAACTTAATATACAGAAGGAGAACTAAGTCATGGTGGGGCAACTTCGCAATGTTCTTAGTATGCCTGCCTATAGCATACTACTTCATAGGTTTCTGGGGAATCCCTGTAGCAGCACTATCTTCATACATAGAACACTACGAATTCAACCCAATAGACGACAACATACTGATTAGCGCCACATCTTTTTTATCGCTTCTGCTACTCTCGTATGTGGGGCTAATAAGCATCTAATAATAACCCAACTTACGAGATTTTTATCCTGAATAATCTCCTTGAAAACCAGCACGAAGAATGTCACTCAAGCACAGGCCAGAACACACTAGAGCTCGTCTCAACACTTGACGCCCAGAATCTCGCTCAGCTCATCAAGTACTGGCAAGACCTTACCGGCTCTCACTCCCCCCTCCTCAGCCTCCCTCAAGCTACTCCCGTATTTCCTCCTAAGCAAACATACTGCGGCCCTAGTCCTCCAGAAATCTCTAAGGTTTATGAGGTCCGCGAAGTCTTTCAAGACTAAAACACACTTCTCGGCCTTCTCCAAAACATCTAAGTTGCTCAAGTCTTTAGCGAGCAGACGCAATTGATTAGAAACTCCAGCGTCTAACTCGCCCGTTAGGTTAGGCAACTCCACACTAAATTCTTTAATCATCGTGAGGATTTCGCTTAAGTTAGAAGGGTCTAGAAGTTGCTTACTGAGCAACTCACGTAACTCATAAGTCACGTAAAGCTTGATAAACTCCTTAAAGTAGTCTAGGAAGGGGGCCTTAGAAAGGATAGAATACTTAACTATCGAGTAGTTAGTGCTTAATATCTCCTTAACTCTCTCATGAACTCTATTGAGTAAGTTGCTGAAGTAATCGCTTATGATGACGAGCTGGAAATCCCTGCGTAAATCACTAAAGTTCCTGAATCTGCTGAAACGCTCTAACAAGAACTTCTCTAACTCGCTCAACTCACCGGAATCAACGTACCTCACTAAAACGTCATGCACCGTCCTCAAATCGAGTTTCTCGGCAGGCGCTGAAGCCCCGGCCAAGACGCGCCCGTTTATTGAGTATGAGTAGTAGACACACTCAAAACTCTCTAAAGTCGCTAAGTAAGTGACTCGAGCTTTACCGAAAGAAGACCTAGAATTGCCTGAAGCGTAAGACTCACTACCTAAATCTTCAATCAAGTAACCAAATATCCTCTTAGGACCCCCTAAATGATTAGGGCTTAGTCTCAGCATAGAGTACAGCACACACACGTCATGAAAATCCGTGATAGAGCTCCTCACGTACAGCTCATAAATCCTTGCACCGTCTCTCAAGTCCGGTACATTACTCTTAGCGTCTTCAAGGAACTTCAAGTAGTTAGTTTCTAGGTCTACGCCGCTCAGTTCTTTAGCAAGCTGGATAGCTCTCGCAGCGTGCTTCACAACCTGAATAGACTCGATGTTGGATATGTCGTCAAAAAACCAGCCATCACTAGAAAACATTAGGTAGGCGTGCCTCATCATTTCTAAGAGCTTTAATGCCCTAGACTTGATTTCCCTCGTTAGAGGCTCTTTACTAAATCTCTTCAGATACTCATCAACTACCTCTTCAGGCTTTCCCACGACCAACACGTAATTGAGTAAGGCTCCTAAAGGGTCTGTAAAGACCTTGTTAGCCTCCTTGAAGTAAACCTTCTTAACCTCACTAGCTAGCCAGTCTACGGCGTCTCTGAGAGGTCTCCTCCACTCCTGACTCCAAGCCCTGTTGACGTCTACCCTACACCCACAGTTACTCCTCCACCTCTCAACACCGTGAGCGCAACTCCAGGAAGTCTTCTCAGCTATCTTGACTTCCCACTCAGGCGGGTTAAACTCTAGAAACTCTCCGAAGTTAGTTACTCTGGCAAGACCCCTCTCGTTAAGAGCTCTCAAAGCGTAAGCAAGAGCTAAGTGACCGTACTTCTTGTGATGCCCGTACGTCTCTCCGTCAGTAGCTATAGTCACTAACTCTACCTCGTCAACATTGCTGAAAGCCTTGAGGATATTCTTAGCAAACACATCACCATTACTAAGTAAATCACCGAAGGCAACGCCGTGTGAGAGCCTCGCGTCATAGAAAAACAAGACAATACTCCTGCCTGAAGACGTCCTGTAGATGTAGGGTCGCCTAGTATCTATCCTACCACTGCTCACGTCCACCCACCTACCATCAGGGCCCCTAACCGCGCGTGCTTGATGCGGCGCTAACACAGTAAACTTAATACCTAACTCAGCTAACACGTCAAGAGACTCATCATCAACTGCTGTTTCAGGAAGCCACATACCTTCAGGCAACCTACCGAAAACTTCTTTAAACACCTCAATACCCCAGTAAGCAGCCACGTACTTATCCTCTCTACTCGCAAGAGGCATTATCATGTGGTTATAGACCTGAGCTATCGCGGACCCATGACCTGAGAACCTACTCCTACTGACTCGGTCAGCCTCCACAATAGCTTCGTAGACGTCAGGAGCTTTCTCTTCAAGCCACCTCAACAGCGTAGGTCCTACGTTGAAGCTAATCCACGAGTAATTGCTGATTAAGTCAACCACATAACCGCTCTGGTCAACTATAGGGATTGAAGCGTTAGGTCTGTAACACTCCTCCGTAATTCTTTCGTTCCAGTCATGATATGGGTGAGCACTCTCTTCGCTAGGCACGTCAAACAACCACGGGTCTTCTCTTGAGGGCTGGTAGAAATGCGCGTGAATCACTACATACTTACTCAAGCCCACACACCTCAAACACTACATAAACCTCTCAATCACGTTTTAAACTTTGTCGAGTGAGTTGAGACTCCTAAGCTTAAATGATGAGGAGTGCTTCAACCGCGGTATTTGAGGTAGAGAGCCGCTAAGGGCGGAAGCGTCAAGACTATAGAGTACGGCCTGTTATGATACGGGAGGTTCTCGGACTTCACACCGGGCGCGTTACTGACTCCTGAACCGCCGTAAACTACTAGGTCACTATTCAGTATCTCCTCCCAGAGACCCTCTTTAGGCACCCCCACTCTATACTCACGCCTCACTACCGGAGTAAAGTTGAGAATAATTAAAATCATGTCACCTCCAGAGTCTTTCCTAAGGAAAGATATGACGCTCTGGTCCCTATCTCTAAAATCTACCCACTCAAAACCTTCAGGCCTGAAGTCAAGCTCGTGTAAGGCGGGCTCCCTCCTGTAGATAGTGTTGAGGTCTTTCACCCAGGCTTGCACGCCCGCGTGTTCAGGATACTTAAGAATATGCCAGTCAATACTTCTCTCATGACTCCACTCATCCCACTGAGCGATCTCGTCACCCATGAAGAGTAGCTTCTTGCCTGGGTGTGCGTACATGTAGCCGTAGAGAAGCCTCAAATTCGCGAATTTCTGCCAATCATCACCCGACATCTTATTTATTAGAGACTTTTTGCCATGAACTACTTCGTCATGAGATAAAGAATTGACGAAGTTTTCGTAAAAAACATACCAAACGTTGAACGTTAGTATGTCGTGGTGATACTTACGGTATATAGGGTCTCTAGACATGTAGTATAGCGTGTCGTGCATCCACCCCATATTCCACTTCATATCGAATCCTAG
>Ga0209394_1000456_pt1 | contig 32099 bp, 31 predicted proteins | sample JNZ201metaG_FD_184122 | JGI IMG/M metagenome (GOLD analysis project Ga0209394, IMG submission 184122) | Hot spring microbial communities from Jinze hot spring, China to study Microbial Dark Matter (Phase II) - JNZ 20120812A (SPAdes) (version 3) ...
AAAAACCATAAAGCTAAAATGCTTAGTATGGATCTTGGTTGAAGATGGAGTTGAACCGTTGGTGTTAAATTTTGCTTAATACTCAGAAAGGATCGCTTAAAACGGTTGTTCTCTTTACTACTACATTGGGCTCTTTTCTTATACCGTTCATGGGCTCCGCCGTCAATCTTGCGCTACCATCCATAAGCATTGAGTTCGCTGTTGACGCTGTAACATTAAGCTGGATCAATACGTCTTACTTGCTAGCAGCCGCCGTATTCCTTGTTCCACTTGGAAGATTAGCGGATCTCCATGGGAGGAGAAGGGTTTTCGTATATGGCTTAATAATCTTTACGGTCTCATGCCTCCTTTCAGCGTTATCCTTCTCAGCATTCCTTTTGATATTCTCCAGGATCCTTCAAGGAATAGGCGGAGCAATGATATTTAGTACGGGAACCGCGATCTTAACCTCGGTCTTTCCAGTGGATACTAGAGGAAGGGCTTTAGGTATAAATGTTGCATCAGTCTATTCAGCCCTCTCCTTAGGCCCCATTTTAGGGGGCTTTTTAACTCAGCATTTCGGGTGGAGAAGTATTTTTCTAATCGTAATCGTCTTAGGCCTGATAACTATTGCCGTTACAATACGGAAACTAAGTGGAGAATGGATCGAGGCCGTGAGTGAAAAATTTGATTATGTAGGCTCAATAATTTACGGTTTAACCCTTACGCTGTTAATCTACGGGTTTTCTACCCTACCTCATGTTTCCGGTGTAATCCTCGTTTTAATGGGTATTTTAGCTCTTCTCACGTTTTTTATATGGGAGTCGCGCACTAGTAATCCGGTTTTAAACTTAAGCCTGTTTAAAGAGAATGTAACATTTACTTTTTCAAACCTAGCAGCCTTAATCAATTATAGTGCGACGTTTGCCATAAGCTTTCTTTTAAGCCTCTACTTACAGTACATCAAGGGTTTTAGTCCTCAGAACGCCGGCTTAATTTTAGTATGCCAACCAGCTGTACAGGCAATCCTCTCCCCATTTGCCGGAAGGCTTTCGGATAAGGTTGAACCGAGGATCGTTGCTTCAACAGGGATGCTTATAATAACCATTGGACTCATCCTACTCACCTTTATAAGGGAGTATACAAGCCTAAATTTCATCGTTTTAACGCTTCTCCTTCTAGGTTTTGGTTTCGCCCTCTTCTCCTCTCCAAATACAAACGCCATTATGAGCTCCGTGGATAAAAGGTTTTATGGTGTAGCATCAGCTATGCTAGCGTCGATGAGGTTAATAGGGCAAACGCTCAGCATGGGCATAGTTGCACTCATATTCGCATTATACATCGGCAGGACCCAAATAACCCCAAAGTATTACCCAGTATTTCTAGAAAGTATGGAGGCAACCTTAACGATATTCTCCATCCTTTGCTTCATCGGGATTTTCGCTTCACTCGCAAGGGGGAAGATCCGATAAGTTACCCACCTAAGGGTTACTCTAACTACGTTAATTTCACGTAACTTGCGGTGGGCTGTTTACAATAATTGTTAGGTTTAAAGCGTTAAGGGCTCCGATTTAAGCGTTTTAAACACGAATATCCCTCAATCAATACAAGGGTTTATTAGGCTTAAGTATTTTGACGAGAAACCCTAGAACTTTAGCTTTAGGACGGGTTATCGGTAGGCTTAAGTGGTGGAGAATATCAACCTTGAACTCTAAGGCCATCCCTTAACTTACAACCATACCTCCATCTATAACACCAAAACCCTCATACCAGCCTCTATAGACGCGACGCCTAATGCTCTAGCTAGGCTTAAAAGTATGTACACCTTAAAAGCTCTATTAATAAAGCCGAAGGCGTTACTAATGCTTAACGTAGAAAGGGTAAGGGAAGACTTCCCGATACTAAAAAAAGGCATCATCTACCTAGATAGTACCGCGAGTAGCCTAACCCCTAAGGTAGTGATTAATAAAATGCTTGAATACTACCTCGAGTACCGAGCGAACATAGAGCGAGGAGTCTACGAGCTTTCCCAAAGGGCTAGTTCCGAGTACGAAGAGGCAAGACGTGACGTAGCTAGGTTTATAAACGCTAAGTCCGAGTCCGAGATCGTTATGACTAAGAACGCTACTGAAGGCATAAACATGGTCGCGCATAGCATAAACTGGGGGAAAAACGAGAACATCGTAACCACGCTTTTAGAACACCATTCAAACCTTCTCCCATGGCTCCGTTGCGAGGAGCGTTACGGGGTTAAGGTTAAACTAGTTAAACCGAACCCGCAAGGCCTAATAGACCCGGCGGACGTTGAAAGGCTCGTCGATGATAATACGAGGCTCATCGCCATAACCCACGTATCCAATGTTCTAGGCGTAATTACACCGGTTAGGGAAATAGCTAAAGTAGCCAAGGAGCATGGAGCCCTTCTACTAGTCGATGGAGCTCAGTCGGTTCCACATATGAAGGTGGACGTTAGAAAGCTTAACTGCGACTTCCTAGCTTTCTCCGGTCATAAGATGTGTGCTCCAACAGGGTCAGGCGTGCTCTATATCCGTGAAGAACTACTCGACGAGCTTAACCCGCTATACGTAGGTGGCGGCGTCGTGGAAACCGTGGAAGTCAACAGCTTTAAGCTGGTTAAAGGGCCGGCGAAGTTTGAAGCTGGCACCCCTCCCATAGGGGAGGTAATAGGGTTAAAGGCCGCCGTAAACTACCTAACATCGATAGGCTTAGACAACATAGAGGCCCACGAGAAGCTACTAACTAAGAAGCTATACGAAGGATTAACGCAGATACCTAAAGTAGAAGTATACGGACCCGAACCGAGGTTTAAGACTAGCATAACCTCGTTCAATGTGGGCGACCTAAACCCTCACGACGTAGCCTTAATACTTGATTCAACGGCAAAAATAGCCGTAAGATCCGGGATGCACTGCGCACAGCCTTTAATTAAACACGTACTAGGGAAAATGCAGGGAACAGTTCGCGTATCCACCTACCTATACAATACGGAGGCCGAAGTTGAAAAGTTCTTAGCCATTATCGAGGAAGTTGCGAAAAGCTTAGCCAGTTAAGTTGAAGCCACCGTTTAACATTTAAAACAGGAGAAATAAGAATACTCCATGAGGCCATTTTGATGGTAGGGGACGTCGAGGAGCTGATTAAAGCCCATGGACCCGTAGAACGGGAAGTATACTTAGATTTAGAGAATTCCGCTCCGGTCCTCCCCGAGGTTGTTGAAGCAATACTTCCATACTTCTACGAGAAGGCCTATGGAAACCCTACTTTAACCCATAAACCGGGCTGGGAAGCCTATGAAGCGGTAATGAAGGCCTCAAAAAGTATAGCTGAATACATAGGTGCCGCTTCACCCGAGGAGATAAACTTTACTAATAGTGAAACGGAGGCAAATAACCTAGCGGTAATAGGTGGGGCCTTAGCCAATAGGGATAAGGGTAGAAAAATCGTAATTTCAAACGCGGAACCCTTAAGCATCAACTTCCCGGTTGAACAGCTTAGTAAAAGCGGTTTCCAAGTGGTTAAGGTTCCAGTTGATAGGGAGGGTTTCGTAATCCTCGATGAACTCTCTAAAGCCGTAGATAAGGAAACAGTCCTAACGAGTATAGCGGCGGTGAACCATGAAATAGGAACGGTACAGCCAATCAAGGAGGTGGTGGAGGTTATTAGAAGCAGAAATCCTCAAGTCCTAGTCCATACTGATGCTTCAGACGCTTATGGTAAAATCCCCTTTAACGTTAAGGAGATCGGCGTAGATATGGCCACCTTAAGTAGCTATAAAATTCAGGGGCCGAGGGGCGTTGGAGCCCTATACGTTAAGGAGGGGGTTAAAGTAAACCGTATAATTGAAGGGCAACTTGGAACCCAATCCCTATGGCCGGGGGTAGAAAACGTTCCAGCTATAGTCGGCTTCCTAAAGGCGTCGGAGCTCGCCTTTAAGAGCTTCGATGAGGACGTTAAACGTATTAGGCGGTTAAGGGATAAGCTAATCGACGGCATACTTGAAACGGTACCTGACACCCTATTAAACGGGCCTCGCGGGGATAAACGCGCCCCCGACAACGTTAATATTAGCTTCCTACGTTGCGAGGGGGAAGCCTTAACCATAGAGTTAAGCCTTAAAGGTGTATACGTTTCAAGCGGAAGCGCATGTACTAGGAGGATACTACAGCCAAGCCATGTTCTAATAGCTATCGGAAGGGAGTACGAGGAAGCCCATGGAAGCATACTAATGAAAATCGGTAGAAGGCATACCGAAGAAGATATTAACTACGTTTTAAAAGTACTACCAACAGCCGTTGAAAGACTACGCTCCATAAGCCCTCTTCGAGGCTGATCATAGGTGTCGAGAGTCCCACTACCATACAGCTCTAAGATTCTCGAACTCTTTAGGAACCCTAAAAACCTAGGCAGAATGGAGGATGCTACAGTTACCGCGGTAGCCGGTAGTCCCGCCTGCGGCGACATGATAGCCCTCTACCTAAAGGTAAACGATGAGGAGGTTGTGGAGAAAATAACGTTTGAAAGTTACGGCTGCGCCGCCAACATCGCTACAGCCAGTATCCTAACTGAAATGGTTAAAGGTAAAAGGTTGGCTGAAGCTTGGAGGATAAGCTGGAAGGACGTAGCTAAAGAGGTTGGAGGGCTTCCATCAGTAAAATTCCACTGCGGAATATTAGCCACTGGAGCTTTAAAGAGGGCGATTAGGGCGTACTACGCGAAGAAGGGGTTAACGCCGGATTGGTTACCTAAAGAGTTAAGCTTTGAAGAGAAGCAAGCACTTGAAGAGGAGGAGCTAGCCAAGGTCCTTTCGAAGAGGTTAAAGCTTTAAAAGCATTTAACATGAAGGAGTAAACGTTTTTAGCCTGAGGCCCCTCCTTGATGTAGGTTATGGACCCCCTACTACAAAAGTACGTTAAGGATATTAATGAGGTCTGCGGAAACGTAAAGGAGTACGTGGTTACGTTAAAGTACGATAAACGCGACGAAGCACTCCAAAGGTTAATGGGTAAAAGCGAGCTAATTAGTACCCCTTCAAGGCTACTAGTTAAGGCTAGGTATAAGGGTAAGGAGATGAGCATCGTACCCGGCGGAAGGATCGTGTTTAGGAATGTGCATGACGTTAACGAGCTTAAAAACGTATTAATGGAGTTATTAGGAAGCCCGTAAGCAACCTATACCATTTAGAAGGTCCTATAGGCGAGCCTCAAAGAGCTCTTCGCCTCCTTATTACAGATTACACAATTTCCAACATCGTCTTCGCCTCCACCTTTTAACGGGGAGCCTAGTACCTTTAAACCGGCTGAATCAACCTTCAACGCGCACTCTAAGGAGCCACACCATGGAACTACGACTATGCCCAGCCCCTCCTTCAACGTTTTAAGCGCTTCATTAAGCGTGTTTATCCTACGTATTCGCTCTTTAAACCGTTTCCATGCTCGCTCCTTCAAGTTTTTCATCACTTCGCTTAAAAGCTCCCCTACGTAGTTAGCTAGCTTATCTAGGCTACACGTACTCCTTTCAAAGGTATCTCTACGGGCTAACGTTACCATTTTCTTCTCCACATCAATAGGGCCTACCTCAGCCCTAAGTGGAACCCCCTTCCTCTCCCAATAGTAAAACTTCCCCCCCGGAGTTACATCTTGTCTATCGTCGATCGTTACCCTATAACCGGACCCCTTAAGGGTTTCAAGGACCTCTCGAGAGTATAGCTCTACCTCCTTCTCCTTGCCCTTGTAGGGTATTGGTACTACTACTACCTGTATTGGGGCTACGTTAGGAGGGAGGACTACACCTCGCTCATCGCCATGTAGCGATATTAACGCGGCTATAACCCTCTCAGAAACACCGTAGCTCGTAGTGTAAACGTACTCATGGCTCCCATCCGGTTTCAGGTAGGTTACATCGAAGGCTTTAGAGAAGTTTTGCCCTAAATGGTGAACGGTGCCTATCTGCAAGGTCCTTCCATCGGGCGTTATAGTCTCAAACGATACGCTGTAAAGCGCTCCAGCGAACTTATCCCATTCAGGGCGTCGCGATATTACATAGGGTATTCCAAGCTCGTCGAAAAAGGCCTTATAAATTCGAATACCCTCCTCAACCTGTTTTTCGGCCTCCTCATACGTTGCATGCGCTGTATGTGCCTCCTTAAACGAGGTTACTTCGCGTACCCTTATCATTGGATGCGTAGCCTTAGTCTCATACCTAAACGTATTAACTATCTGATACACCTTCTTAGGCAGGTCGGTGTAATCGTGAATCCAAAACTTAAACATCTGCATTACTACGGTTTCACTCGTAGGTCTAAGCGCTAATTTCTCATCTAGCTCCGTGGTACCTCCATGCGTAACCCAGAAAACCTCACTCTCAAAACCTTTAATGTGTACCTTCTCCTTATCCAGTAGACTTTTAGGGATAAGCAGGGGGAAAAGGCACTCCTCATGCCCAGCTTCGTCAAGCAACCTTCTAAGGATATTTAACACGTTCTGCCTAAGCTTAAAGCCGTAAGGAGGCCAGACACCGCAGCCCTTCACAGTGTACCTATAATCGTAAATGCCGGCGGTCAATGTTGCTTCGTGGAACCACTCCATAAAGCTACGCTCCCTATCGCCTTTCACGGTCAAAGCCTTGTCACACCTCGCTTAAGCGCCTTTAGCTTTAAGCCGTAGAGCCTTAAAAACGTAATTAGCATCGAGAGGCTCTTAAGCATCCTACTTGGACATTGAAACTGAACGTGCAAATCCACGCTAATAAGGCTATAACCATAGATCAACCCCTATTTAACCGCTTCAGCAAGGCCACTACCATGCTTGTAACGGTTCATCGCTTCCTGATCATCGAGCTCATTATGTTTAGTATTGTTGTAGATTATTTTTACCCGGTTTAATGTTATTTGTTTTATGCCCCCGTGTTTAAAGCCGTGGAACCTCTTTAGCCTATGCTCCAACCTACTACCTTAGGTTAAAATCCAAAGTAGCCCTAGGTGAACTTAGTTGTATGATGTTTCAACAAGTAGTAGATGTTGAACTCGTCCAAAAACTCCTTATTCGTTCTTAGGGCTTCAGTAGGAGATCTAATCAACTAAGTATCAAGGTTTTCGGGCGGGCTCGGTACATACTTCCTGTACGCGTTAGGCGTAGTAGTTTTCATGGTTATCTACGCCCATAAGGTTACGCGTCCGAAGGGCGGTAGATACGGAAAAGCTGAAAACTGGTTTTCCATCCTAGCGCTAATTTTTTAACGTTACCATTCCTTCCCCTTAGTTAACGACTTCCGAGGAAATCGAAGTGTTGGATGGATCGAGCGGCTTCAAGATGGGTGTTAGTTATGGTGCCTAAGTTCGACGTAGCGATCGTAGGAGCCGGGGTAGCTGGTTGCTTAATGGCCGCGGGATTAGCTAAGAAGGGTTTAAGCGTATGTTTAATTGAGCGTAAACCTATCTCCAAGATCGGCGTTAAAGTTTGCGGTGACGCCTTAATAGCGGATTCAAAGCTTAAAGAAATAGGTTTTCAACCGCCTAAAGGGTACGTTGAACGTGAGTTATACGGCTTTAAAGTCTACGTTCCGGGCCTTGACGTTATAACCCTTAAAGCTAAGGTACTACTACTCGATAGAGAAGGCTTCGGCCGTTGGCTTTTTGAACGAGCCCTCGATCAAGGCGTAACCCCTTTTGAATCCACAATAGCCATTAACCCTATAATCAGCGATGGCTGGGTTAAAGGGGTAAAGGTTAAACGGCTTAACGAACCACCCTTAACTATCAACAGCGGGTTAACGGTTGACGCCAGCGGTGTAGCGTCATTTCTCAGGCGTAAGCTACCGAGGGAATGGTGGGTTTCAGAAGAGGTAACACGGTACGATCTAGCTTTATGCTACAGGGAGATAAGGCTGGCTGAAGGCTTCGACGACGACTATTGCTCGATTTACTACGATCAAGCTATTAGCCCGATGGGCTACTTATGGATCTTCCCCAAGTCAAAGGGGAAGGTTAACGTTGGCGTAGGCTTAAGGATGAACGTTAAAGCCCCCCTAAGAGAGGTGCTTCACCATCACCTAGCCTGCGATCCAAGGTTTAACTCTTCAAGAATTCTTCACGCCGGCTGGGGCGTAGTACCTGCTCGGCATCCGTTAAAGTGTTTTACGTCTAACGGCTTCATGGTTATAGGCGACGCAGCATATCAAGCTACCTGCGGCTTAGGGGAAGGATTAAGGCCATCCATAGTATCCGCCTACTTAGCGGCTCAAGAAGCGGCGGAAGCAGCATACTACGGATTAGAGGATCTATGGGGCTATAACGTTAAATACCTTAAAACACTGGGGTTAGCACAGGTGCAATCGGCGGCCTTCACCTATTACTTTGAAAGGCTAAGCGATGAAAGACGTAACAAACTCCTATCCAACTTCGCCGAGGGATCCTTCAACCTAGAGGCCTTTCTAAACTTTAAGATAGACGCGAAAATCCTAGCTCATTCAGCTAAACTGGGTTTACAACAGTTTAAGGAATTAATCGGTGAATGGCGCCTCGTTAGAGAGGTTAAAAGTATCTATACGGCTTATCCGGAGGCGTCTAAAAACTATCCTGAATGGAGCCTTAGAGCGGATAACTTCTGGTCTAAAATTAAAGCCTCCACGTATTAAAGCATCGACGTACAAAAGCCTTTTCTTTAAGCCCCTCTACTTTCATAGTGAATCGCCATGAAGCTAGCTATGAAAGAAGCCTACCTATACGAGCAGCTATCAGATAATAAGGTTCAATGCCATGTTTGCGCCCGTAGATGCGTAATTCCTAGCCAAGCTTACGGCTTCTGCTTCGTAAGGAAGAACGTGGATGGAAGGCTATACGCTTTAAACTACTCAAAGCTCTGCGCGATTAACGTAGACCCCATAGGGAAGAAGCCCTTAATGCACTTCAACCCCGGTTCCTCCGTTCTATCCATCGCTACCGTTTCATGCAACTTTAGATGCCGCTACTGTGATAACTGGGCTATATCCCAAGAGCGTGAAATAATCGGGCGTAACGTCCCGCCTGAAAAGATAGTAGAGATGGCAAAGGAGAATGAATGTCAAGGCATAACGTACACGTATACGGAACCTACAATATTCGTGGAGATCTGTCACGATGCTGGAAGACTCGCCTACGAAAATGGTTTATTTAACACCTGGGTTACAAACGGTTACGCAACCCCTGAAACAATCCGCTTCATGGCTGAGGCGCACGCTCTTCAAGCAGCCACGGTAGACTTTAAAGGAGGCGGTAACCCCGAGTTCTATAAACGGCTTGCAGCCGTCCCCTCGGTTGAACCTATCTACGAGTGCCTAAGGTCGATGAAAAAGCAGGGGATTTACGTCGAAGTCACGAACCTAGTGGTTCCGAAGTATGGTGATTCACTAGATGATATAGCTAACTTAGCCCGCTGGATTAAGGATAATCTAGGAAGGGAAACCGTTTTCCACCTCCTCCGTTTCCATCCAGACTACGAGCTCATAGACGTTCCCTCCACTCCCATCGAAACGCTTGAAAAGGCAAGGGAGGTAGCCATGGAGTACTTAGACTACGTATTACTTGGAAACGTTCCGGGGCATTCCGGAGAGCATACGTACTGCCCGAGCTGTAAGCAGGCCGTCATCGAACGCTTCAGCTTCAGCGTCATAAAATGGAACCTAACCCAAGATAATAGATGCATGAACTGCGGTTATAAAATCCCGATCCAAGGACGGTACTACCCAGGTGGTTTAAGCTATCCAAGGACGATACTATAGCTTAAACAATCCTTTGTGAGCTTTTATCATTTCAAGCTCGACTCACGCATCCAGCCGTTAAACGATGGTAAAAAGACGAATGAACTAGTTAAATCATCCCGTTAACAACCCTTACTGAACCAGCCCAGCCGTAAGCTTCTTAATAGCGTCGTAAACCATCTTCTCGTTAACCGTACCAGTATAATAAACATCCACTTAGCTTTGTGGCTTAATTATGTACTCCTCATTAATCCTACATTAAACACCTCACGTTAACCCATGTAAAGTTAATGTAGGGCTAGGAATTAAGCCACAAAGCATCCACTTGTAAATGGGAAGGACGAGGTTAAAGTTTTGTAGTAAGCCCGCCTAAAATCCTTCTATAGGAGAGATCAGTCTTAGTAAACGTTTTTAACCTGTAGCCTCCCCCTTAACGTAGGTTATGCATACGATGTACGAGACGAAACAATAAGCGAAGCAATAAGAAAAATGAGAACCACAAAAATAGAACACCTACCAGTAATAAACGAAGAAAACAAACCACTAGGAATAATATCAATACACCACATATACGGAATACTCATAAACATACTCGAACAACTACTCGGATACAAAACATAAAACCAACACAAACCTCCCACAACCAAATAAAAAAGTGGAAACATGAAAAACCATTAAGACAGCCTGCGCACTATGCTACCTCGGCTGCGGCATAAACGTTTATTATGGCCTCAAAGCGAGTACGTTCCTACCGCTTAACGAAGACGTTGGCTCCACCTACCTTAACTTTCTCAGCTAAGACCTTAAGCCTTTGATGAAGGCTAGCGTCCCCTAACACTTGCTTCAAGAAGGTTCCCTGGAACCAGGTAATAAGCTCCTCGTTAACAACGCGCCGATACGTAAATCGAAAGGGGGAGGCTAAAGGATTAAATACTACTAGGGGCTTTCAGAGCGGGTTAAGCGTTAGTTTATATTAACCTTCAATCTGCTTCTTTAGCTCCTCGTAAGCCCTTTTAACCTCATCAACGGAGGCTTCATCTTCTAAGGTGCTTAAGTCCCCTATAGGCTGGTTTAACACTAATGCTTTAAGCACCCTCCTCATAATTTTCCCGCTCCTAGTTTTAGGCAGCTTTGAAACCATAAGTACCTGTTGAGGAGTCGCAACAGGCCCTATCACCCTCCTTAAGTGTTCAACTAACTCCTCTCCAAGTTTGGATGTCGGCTGGTAACCGTGCCTAAGTATTACAAAAACCACTATAGCTTCACCTTTAATAGGGTCGGGTTTACCTATGACTGCGGCCTCAGCCACTGCAGGATGTGATATTAAGGCGCTTTCAACCTCGGCTGTCCCTATCCTATGACCAGCAACCTTAAGCACTTCATCAGCCCTACCGAGGATCCAGAAATAGTTATCCTCATCCCTTATAGCGTAGTCTCCAGTATAATAAACGCCTGGAAACCTTGACCAATAGGTACTCTTATACCTTTCCGGGTCCTTATAAATAGTCATCAGCATGCCGGGCCAAGGCTTCCTTATAACCAAGTAGCCCTTAACCTTAGGCGGTACGCTTCTACCTTCCTCATCCACTACGTCAGCATCTACACCCGGTAGTGGCATGGTGGCTGAGCCCGGCTTTAACGGTATAAGCTCTATCCCTGGAGCCGCTGAGATCATAATGCCCCCGGTTTCCGTTTGCCACCACGTATCAACGATAGGACACCTACCACCCCCGATATTTTTGAAGTACCAAAGCCAAGCTTCGGGGTTTATAGGTTCGCCGACACTTCCAAGGATCCTTAAGCTTGACAGATCGTAGCCCTTTAACCACTCCTCGCCGTACCTCATAAACATCCTAATGGCCGTAGGCGAAGTATAAAACGTTGTCACTTTATACTTATCGATGATACTCCACCATCGACTAGGCGTCGGATAATCCGGCGCCCCTTCATAGAGCACTATGGTGGCCCCATGGCTTAATGGCGCGTAAACTATGGAGCTATGACCGGTCACCCAGCCAACATCAGCAGTACACCAGTAAACGCAATCCTCCTCTATATCAAATACCCATTTATATACCGAATGGTTAAAGACCATGTAGCCGCCGGTACTATGCACAATGCCCTTGGGCTTACCCGTCGTCCCCGAAGTGTATAGGATGTATAAGGGGTGGTTTGATTCCACCGGCTCGGGTTTAACGTAGTCTTCAGCATCCTTTAATAGGTCGTGGAGCCATAGGTCCCTACCAGCCTTCATGTCAACCTCGATACTAGCCCTTTTAACCACTATGACCTTTTCCACGGTTGAAGCTTTCTCCAAGGCCTCATCAGCTACTTTCTTCAGATTTAAAACCTTACCACGTCTAAAGGAGCCATCAGCCGTTACCAGTACCTTAGCCTCAACGTCATTAACCCTATCGGCTAAAGCTCCAGCACTAAAACCTGAAAATACTACGGTATGAGGGGCTCCCAGCCTAGCGCAAGCCAGCATAAAATACGGCAACTCAAGTATCATAGGTAGATAGATGGCCACCTTATCGCCCTTCTTAACCCCTAGGTTTTTTAAAACCGACGCGCACCTATTGACTTCACGGTAGAGCTCAGCGTAGCTTATCGTTCTACTATCCCCAGGCTCCCCCTCCCAGTACATAGCCACCTTATTCCTCCTCCAGCCCTTCATGTGATGATCAACGCATAAGTAAGACGCGTTTAAAACACCTCCAACAAACCATTTAGCAAAGGGAGGATCCCACTCTAAGACCTTATCCCAAGTTCTAAACCATTCAAGTTTACGGGCTTCAGCATCCCAGAATTTTTCCGGATCCCTTATCGAAACCTCATAAACCTCCATATACCGTTTAACCGGCCAAACCGTAGATCCCGTTGGCAGCGTTATGGTGGACACGCCTATACGCCAACCATGTTTCTTTTCTACGGAAGGCCAAACGGTCATTAAATATTTAAAGCTTACTAAAGCGTAAAATCCTCCTTCTACAATCGAATACGCAAACGGCTCTAAAACCTTAAGTCGTCACGCTCCTTCAGAGGCTAAGTAATCGGTATCGGTTAGATGTACGTGAAGATTGTTGGTAAACCGTTAATAACGCGGTACGCTCCCTAATTAATCCGTGGATTAGGGCGTTCCTCAAAAATCTTAAAGGCAACCCTTACCCTAAACGTTAGGGGTTTGCTTGGAGTTAAGGAAGGAACGGGTAAAGAGTAACGTAGTTAACGTCCCCCTAGAGATAATATTGCTGGCCGCCGTGGACGTATTAGGTGAAAACGTTGAAGAGAAAAGGGAGAACGACGAAATAATCCTAACGGCTAAATCAAGCATCTGTCCACCGCTCATTAAGATAAGGCGGGTCGGCGAGGATACCTATGAGGTTATAACAACTAGCCGCTGCGACATTAAGGATTGTACCTACTGGGAGCGTTGCGCTAGGCTTGATGGTGAGCGCCAATCCCTCCTCGTAAAAACAATCAACGAACTCGCTGAACGTACGGCGGCTACGTTTAAGCTCCTACGATGGACACCCGAACGGGTCGACGAAATAAGCTTAGCGAAGGTTATAGATAGGATAACGAGTAGAGGGGAATTACTACCAACGGTAGTCAAGAGGGATAAAAGCGTTGAGGAATTCATGACCGAGAAGATCACGATAAGCTGCCTAAAAGCCGGCGCCCCTCTAACAGTAGCAAGGGAAATAGCACATATCGTAGCAGCCGCTGTAAAGGGTAAAAGCAGGGTTTCAAGCGGGGAAATACGTGAAATAGTAGTAAGCGAGTTAAGGAAGCGTAACCCTAAATGGGAGGAAAACTGGATCAAATTTGAGAAAACCGTTAAGAAGGTTTAAGCCCTTTAACCAATAAAGGCGCATCGTAATGTTAGAGGAAGCTAGCGCGAAGCTAGTGGAGGAACTTGGAGATGAGCTTAAAGGCTACGTAGAACGTATAAATGAAGCCCTAGTTAACGAAGCCCTTAAATATCGAGGCTCCAGCTTTTATAAGCCACTCCTCTACGCCTTAGAGAAGGGTAAACGCCTCCGCCCATTAATACTACTCTTAGCCTTTGAAGCCGTAGGCGGGAAGGGTGAAAACCCTCTACCAGCCGCGGTTGCCGTAGAACTTCTACATACTGAGTCTTTAATCCACGACGACATTATAGATGGCGAGGTTAATAGACGTGGAAGGCTAGCCTTCTACTTAAAGTGGGGGTATAACGCCGCAATCTTAAGCGCCGACTTCATGCTCGGAATGGTGTTACGAATAGTGTCTACGTATAGAGATAGCAGGGTGGCCGATGAACTGGCCGAGGCGGTAATGCGGATGTGTGAAGGCGAATTACTAGAGTTATTACTAATCGGTGAAAATAAACCCATAAGCATGGATACCTACATAAACGTAGCGGCCTTAAAGACCGCCTCCTTATTTAAAGCCTCGACTAAAATAGGCGCTATAATCGGTGGAGGTAACGAGGGGGAGGTGGAAGCCCTCTCAAGGTATGGCTACGCGCTCGGCTTAGCCTATCAAGCTAGGGATGACGCGCTCGATATCGATAGGAAGGAGGAGGAATTAGTAGGCCTCTTAGCATCATCCATAGGCGGACGGGAAGCATTAACCCTCCTAAGGAAAATAGCCCTCTCCTACTCCGAATCCGCTAAGAAGGCCCTAGTCAGCCTAAACGATTATAAAGCTAAAAGCTACCTCATCAAGATGGCCGATCTAGCGGTTGAACGCTCAATGTAAGCCCCTAGGACATGAAAGGTATAGGTTAATGCGTGGTTTAAGCGGTGGCTGAGTACGACGTAGCTATAGCCGGTGTAGGATTAGCAGGGTCCTACGCATCCCTCTACGCTTGTAGGTATGGGTTAAACGTTTTAGCTTTAGATGGAAAAGCGGCTCCAGGAGGACGGGTTAGATGCGGCGAGTTTATCCCTTCGCTAGTAGAAGCTAAACGCTTCCTACCGAGCGTTACATCTATGGATGAACTGTACTCACTAATTCCTAAGGAGGCCATCGTTAATAGAACCCGAACCATAAGGTTTTTATCCCCCGATAATCGACGATACGAATTCGCCTTCGACGGCTTAGTCCTCGATCGATCCCTCTTAGAGCGTTCAATAGTTGAGAAAGCCTTAAGGAACGGGTTAACGTTTAAAGCCTCCTTTTCGCTAAGCCGGGTTGCTAGTAAGGACGATCAGCTGGAGCTGGAGGCCGTAGGCCGAGGGGAAGTCTTAAAGGCTAGAGCCAAGGTATTGGTGGGCGCCGATGGATACCCGTCTAGGGTAGCTACGTCCATGGGGATGGAGACCGGCTACGGCCCGAGCGATCTGGCGTTAGCGGTTCAAAGCCTAATGGTTAATGTTAACGCGGAGGAAGACGTCGTCCAAATGTATAGTGGTATCGGTTATGCATACGGGTGTTACGCCTGGATCATACCTAAGGGTGGACGGTTAGCGAACGTAGGTCTCGGGGTTAGGTTAACCCTCGTTAAAAGGGTCGGGAGAAACATAGCTTTAGACCTCTTAAAGCTATTTATTACTAAACACCCAGTAGCCAGTAAAGCGTTAGCTTCAGCTAAGCCTTTAAACCTAGTTGCTAAACTAGTACCGGTTGGAGGGATGGTTAAGGAAATAGTAAAGGGTAGGGCGCTACTAGCTGGTGATGCCGCAGGATTAGTAGTAGCTATAAACGGTAGCGGGATACCATTAGCCATGGTGTCTGGGAGGCACGCAGGCGAAGTAGCCGCTCTCAACGTGGAGGAAGGCTTACCGTTACGATCTTACGAGGAGGCGTTAAGGAAGGAGTTGGGCGATGTAGTTAACCGTAGCCTTAAGTATAGGCGTGCCTCCGACTTCCTAATGAGGTCAGATCGCCTATTTAGTTTAACCTTAAGGGTTATCGGGACCTCGGGGATTTCTAGGATCCTTAAATGCGAACATTCAATCCCGCTATCCGTATTAACCGCAATCCTAAGCGGCTTATCCAACGTAATCAGGGTGTAACGAGTGGACTTCTACCTCATCCATGCTCCGAGTGTTTACGACTTCCGTAAACGTAGCCTTCTATACGGGCCGATAAGCGACGTAGTGCCTTCAACGCCGGTATTCGAAATGTACCCGTTAGGCTTCGTAAGCCTCATGGGCTACTTGGAGAGGCATGGTTACCGCGTTAAAATCATTAATCTAGCCGTTAAAATGCTTAAAGACCCAAGCTTTAACGCCGAATCACTGATAAAGAAGCTATACCCGTTAGCCTTCGGCATAGACCTACACTGGCTGGTTCATGCGCAAGGAGCCCTTGAAGTAGCTAAGATCATTAAGCGCCACCATCCGGATACACCAATCATCCTCGGAGGTTTATCCGCCACCTACTACCATGAGGAGGTTATGGCCAACCATCCCGAGGTGGACTTCATAGTTAGAGGGGATTCAGCTGAACAGCCGCTTTACAACCTATTAAAAAGCATTGAGAAGGGCATGGAGCCCTTAGAGGTTCCGAACCTAACGTGGAGAGATAAGCAGGGGACTATTAAAGTAAACCCCTTATCATACGTACCTGAAGACCTTAACGATTACTCGCTTAACTACGAAGTCATCGTTAAATCCGTTCTTAGGGAAGCAGACTTGGAAAGCAACCTCCCCTTCAAGTCCTGGGCCGAATACCCTTATACCGCGGTGATAACGTGTAAAGGTTGTATTTACAACTGTGTAACCTGCGGAGGGTCAAGGTACGCTTATGAACGCTTTTTCAATAGGCCGAGGCCAGTCTTTAAGGACCCGGCCAAGCTTATCGAGGAGTTAAGGATCATAGGTAGCTACGTTAAAGCCCCGACCTTCATCCTCGGCGATTTAAGGATGGCTGGCGACACGTACGTAGAGTCCTTCATAAGGTTATTGAAGCGCGAAAGGATCGATAATCCGATGGTTTTCGAGCTCTTTACAATAGCTTCAGAGCGCTTCTTAAAGGAGCTCCTATCGGCTACCTCGGAGCTCTACATGGAAATTTCGCCGGAAAGCCATGATGAAGAAGTACGCTGCCTTCAAGGGAGGTTTTTTACGAACCAGCAGTTGGAGAAAATGATTGAGAAAGCCTTAACGATAGGCGTTAAAAGGCTCGACGTCTTCTTCATGATAGGGTTACGAAAGCAGAATTTAACGTCAACGCTTAAAACCGTTGAGTACTGTGACCACCTACTTGAAAAGTACGGTAAGGAAGACCTCCTACACCCCTTCATAGCCCCTCTAGCACCCTTCCTAGACCCGGGGAGCTTAGCCTTCGAAAACCCCTCTAATTACGGTTATAGTGTTAGCTCCAAGTCCTTCGAGCACCATAGGAGGCTACTTGAAGGGTTAACGTGGAAGCACTACTTAAACTACGAAACCACTTGGCTTTCGAAGGAGGAATTGGTGGAAGCTACATACCAAAGTAGCGCTGCGTTAACCCTAGTTAAACTTAAACATGGACTACTTTCAAGGAAGGAGGCCGAAGAACTCATCGATAGGATCAAGCTTAACCGACAAATACTTAGGAAGCTTGACCAAATACTAAGCGAAATAGCCCCGGATCAGCAGCCCTTAACGCTTGAAGGCTTAAGATCGGAGCTTCAGAAGGCTAATGAGCCGCTGCTATGCTTAAAGGAGGAGTTAAGACCCCCGTTTAAGGCTAGGCTTAAACCGCTTTCGATTTTAAAGCTTCTACTTAGAAGGATATTTTAACGTAGTTGAAGAGGTCTGGGTCGTCTTGGGTAACGTCTATAAGGGTTAGCCTACCGCCCGTCCTGAACCACTTACACTTTTTAACCTTGCCCTCCTCGGTTTTACCCTCGCCCTCTTCAACCCCTCCGTTGCTGCTTTATAAGCCTATAGATCTGTAGGTGTTTAATAGGACTTAACTCCTTGCCAGTACCGTCCTTTAACGACAGGTTTATGATGGTTGAAAGCCTCCCCTACATCATAGGATGGTACTAAAGCCTTCACGTTTAAAGGTATATCCTAAGAGCATCTAAATAGTTTCATTCATTTTTCATCCTTTGATAAGCTTCTACTTTTCGACGAAATAAATTATGAGCTTATCGCAAAACTCCATTACTTAGGTTGGCTAATTACTAGGAGTTTTGCAACGACCTCTGTGATTAGCCGTGGGCAACCCCGCGCCTTACATCGTAGGTTTTAACCGTAACCACTCTACCGGGTAAGGGTTTAGGCGGTAGGCTTAACCTACTCGGTGGATATATAAGGTCATCCTTGGTGTAAGAGCTAAGTTCATACTCGTAGGTCATCGTTAAAGCGGCCCTAGGGCAATGGTCAGCGCAGAGAGAGCAGAAGCAGCAACGTCCAGCATTAAACTGTGGGTACTTCTTACCGTCCACCGTTACCAACGTTAAAGCTTTATTCGGGCATACGTAAACGCATACTCCGCAACCTATACAGCGGTCCATGTGGAGCATAGGCCGCCCCCTATAACGTTCAGATGGCTTTGGTACTTCGTAAGGGACCTTAACGGTGAACGTCCTCTTAAATATATGCCAAAACGCTAAGAAGTATGGCCTAAGAATTGATAACACCAAGGCCTCCACCTCCTACCCCGCTATGGCCGGTATGCACCACGACATGTTCGCGTCAACCTCGAGTAGCACGATAATAACTTGTAGTAAAGCTAACGGTATTAACCAAGTCCAGCCTGCTTTAAGCAGCTGATCGATCCTAAGCCTCGGGAACACTGCCCTACCCAGCATGATTATGATGGTCAATACGGCTACCTTAAAGAGGAACCAGAACACGTAGGAGGCTTGAGGCGGTAGGAAGGGTACTACCGGACCGTACCAACCTCCTAGGTAGAGGATGGTTATTAGGGCTGATACGGCGCATAGGTCTAAGTACTCCGACATCATAACTAGGGCGAACTGAGCCCCCGTATACTCAGTAGGCCAGCCGAAGACTACTTCCTGCTCAGCTAACGGTATATCGAAGGGCCTTCTTCCAAGCTCAGCCATCATGGCTATTAGCGCAACTATAAAGCCTAACGGCTGCGTAAGGATGAACCAAACCACTAATTGGCTTTCAGCTATCCTTGCGAGGTCAAAGGTTCCTACCGCTATAACTATGCCCGCTAACGCTATGATTAGCGGAACCTCATAAGCGAAGAGCTGTAAAGCGGCTCTTAAAGCTCCGAGCGTCGAATACTTATTATTTGAAGCCCATCCAGCTCCGATCATCAGGAGGGGCCTTAACGAGAATAACGCTAATACGACTAGTAGGCTAAGGTCCGTGTAGTAGATAACCCAGTACGGTGGTCCCGGTCTTCCATAGTAGAACGGGTAGGGGGCGCATGGTATAAACGCGAAGCTCATGGCCGCTAGGATCGGAGCGGCTAAAGGTACGAAGTTATAGATAAACCTATGAGCCGCCCTCGGAACTATTATCTCCTTCTGAACCAGCTTAACGAAGTCGGCTATGACCTGGAAGAGCCCCATAATCGGCCCTATATGGAGTGGCCCTATCCTTAAGTGTACTCTTGCATGTAGTTTCCGCTCGCCCCATACGGCTAGAATCGCGTATAGTAGGGTGAAGAGTGTTCCGGGGAATACTATAACGCGTAGGAAGGCCTCAATGAACCTAGGGCTAGTTAGGAATGCGAGTATATCCATCAGCATCACCTATCCACGTCTAAAGGTATTAGATCAAGGCTAATATAGATGATAGGTACGTCGGCGAGCGGGACGTTTCTACATAGGAACGGTAGGGCTATAAGGTTCCTAAAGGACGGTGATACTATCCTCAACCTATACGGCTTATCCTTACCGTCACTAACTAGGTAGTAGCCAAACTCACCCCTCGCCGCTTCAACCCTACTATACGCTTCACCCTTCGGAGGTAAGGGTGGTATACGGGCCCTAATAGGTCCTTCAGGCAACTCCTTTAAGGCCTGCTTAACTATCCTTATGCTTTGCTCTATTTCAAGCGCACGTATCAATGCTCTATCATAACAATCCCAGTTCTTAAGGACCGGGATTTCGAAGTCCATCCTATCATATACTTCGTAGGGCTCATCCTTCCTAACGTCGGCCTTAACACCGGAAGCCCTTAAATTAGGGCCTACAATGCCGAGCCTTATAGCATCCGAGGGTTTAAGGACGCCGACTCCCTGCGTCCTCATCTTAAAGGTATGGTTTTCAAGCATCATCTTCCTATAGTCTTCCAACCTCCTCTCCAAATAGCTTAACCTCTTTAAGGCCTCCTCCTTAAAGGCTTGAGGTAGATCATACCTAACTCCGCCAACGGTGGGATAAGTAAGCGTAATCCTCTGCCCTGTCAACATTTCAAGTAGGTCGAGGATTAGCTCCCTATCGTTAATGGTCCACATAAGCATGGTTTCAAAGCCCGTAGATATCGCTACTAGGCATATAGCGTAAAGGTGGCTTGCAATCCTATTAAGCTCGGCGGCTATAACCCTTAAATACTTAGCCCTTTCAGGCACCTCGATACCCATTAACTCCTCAAGAACCCTAGGGTAGCCGAGTAGTGTACCCATACTATCACAATAGCTATTCACCCTTTCTACTACCGGTAGGTTCTGGATGTACGTCCTATATTCAGCTACCTTCTCTATGCCTCTATGAGTATAGCCTATGTCCGGCTCGAGCTTTAAAACAATATCGCCATCTATCTCAAGTATGAACCGGAAGTGCCCAGTTATCGGATGCTGAGGGCCCATACTTAAAGTCATAGCCTCTACCTTCGAACCCATGAAGCCTTACCTCCTACTCCTCTTTTAATACGAAGTCCTTCCTTAACGGATACCCTTTACTACTCCAATCCCAGTCTTCCGGTAGTAGTAGTAATGATAGGTTCGGATGCCCCTCAAAGTTTACGCCTAACATCTCGTGGGTTTCACGTTCATGGTATAAGGCGCCCTCCCATACGTTAACTAACGATGGAAGCGACGGTTTATCCCTACTGGCCTCAGTCTTTAAGGCTAGCATCACCATACGTCCCGTCGACCAAACGTGGTATATAACCTCGATCATCCTCTTCTCAGGATAATCTACGCCCGTTACGGCGGCTATATGGTCAAAGCCAAGTTTATCCCTTAGAAAGCGGGCAGCCTCAATAAGCTTTTCAGCCTTCACCCTAACCTCAATCCTCTGCGGCCTCCATACCTTGGCTTCTACTAAGGCATCGGCTAAGCCTTCTTTAATGGCTTTAAGCAACTCCTCTTCAACTCCTCTATGCAAGCCTTTCACCTCTAATCTTCTCTTGAAGCATAAGTAAAGCCTGAGTCCACGCTTCAGGCCTAGGTGGGCATCCAGGGACGTAGACATCCACCGGTATGACCTTATCCACTCCTTGTACAACGCTATACGAATCGTACCAGAAACCACCGCTTATCGCGCAATCGCCTAGCGCTATAACGTATTTAGGTTCGGGTATTTGCTCGTAAACCAGCTTTAACCTCTTAGCCATCTTCTTAGTAACGAGCCCCGTAACGAATATTAAGTCGCACTCCCTAAGTACGGGGAAGGGGAGGCATCCCCACCTTTCAAGGTCGAAACGAGCACAAGACTTAGCCATATCCTCCGGGCCGCAACAACCCGTTTCGAGGTGAACACTCCAAAGAGACCAAGCGCGCCCCCAGTTAAGTAAGCCCCTTATCGGAGCTAGGTTTACTAGCTTCTTCCTGATGAGTGCAAGGGCCACTTTAACCCCTCCTAAACCCCCTCATATAGCTGGATAGAGCTATAGTAGCGCTAAACAACGTTAAAGCCGTTACAACGAGTGCTACGAAGGGTAATCCTACAAACCCGAATACATAACCCTTAGTCTCAGCCTCAAGCTTAGCTATGCCGGGAGCGGAGAATAAGAGGATTATAGCGAGCGCGGTATATATCGCGTAGATGAGAGCGTAAGGATAGTAGTGCGCCGTAATCCTTAAGTGGGCCTTACCCACCGGTACTTGGCCGCATTCAAAGGTCATGGTTTTCTCGGGGGTAGGCTTAGATGGACCTAGAATCCTACCGCCAACATATAGGAGTACGGGTACTAGGATTGATATTACAATGTAAACGATTAAAGCAATAACTTCCGGCGCGGTACGCCAAAGGCAGATGAAGCCGTTTAAAAGCTCTACGCTCATCCCACGCCACCCTGGCTTCCAGCTCGTTATTAAAGCTTTTTTTATAAGCTTTTTCATCCAATTAATGGCATGGAATCCTGCTACCTACGCTATACGGGGTTTAACGCGACGTACCCTCAATAAACTACGTAAACCTCCCGCGCGATAACCTACAAAACGCTTAAATTTAGAACCCGCCTCACCGTTTAAGAGCTATACTCATAGGCGGTGGGGGCTGGGGATGGAGGTTTACCATATTCTTTTAGCTATTTTAATCATACTTACGGCTTTACTAGCCGTCGAGTTTAAAAGGACGATTAAGGCCGTCGCCTCCTTCCTAATAATGAGCGTTATGGTCGCCGTCGCCTTCTTCTCCATAGAAGCCACTTACGCAGCCGCTTTTCAACTCCTCATCTACGCTGGGGCGGTAGTCGTAATGATTCTTATTACTCTTCACGCTGTGAAAAGGTGGTAAACGGTGCCCGTTCAGCCGGCTAGAGTTATTGGAACCCTTTTAACCGTTGCCTTCACCCTCATCACCCTCTACTACGTAGCTAGCCTTACAGCCTCCTACGAAGTATTAACGCCGCTTAGACAAAGTATGCAACGCTTAATCCCGGCTTTAGACGTACCCCTATGGTTTTGGTCGTATCGATGGTTCGACGTAGTATTCTTGATTCTCGCGGCCTTCGCCACGATAGCTGGGCTTGCAGCACTTTTCGGAGCCGAGCCCTCAATAACAGCCCCCGAGGAAGCCGTTACGGAAGGGTATAAGGAGGAAGCTATGGAAGAGGAGGAATAAGCGTGAACCCTTTAAACGTATACGTATTTACTTCCGCCGCCTTAATAGTTATAGGCCTCTACGGGATCGCGGTTAAGAGGAACATGATTAAAACCGTTATAAGCATCGAGATAATAACGGCCGGCGTTAACCTGAACTTCTTAGCGTTAACAGTTGGAACAAGCTTCTTTACGCTCGCCCAGTACTTCGTAATAGTATCAATAGCCTTAGGGGCTGCGGTAGCTTCCATCGCGCTTTCCATGGTGATCCAAGCCTATAGACATTACGGGTCCATAGACCTAAGAAAGCTTAGTAGGTTGAGATGGTAGACATGGAGACCCAGGCCATCCTTAACCCGTTATTTATATTGTTAGCTGGCGCCATTATCGTGGTAATAGTTGAACAGGTAGGAAGGAGGCTTAAACTCCCTAAGCTTACTGACGCTACGGCGGTAGTATTCTTCGCCTTAACGTTAATAAGCCTCTACCAGCTTTACCTAATAAGTAAGGGTCAAACCCCTCCGGTTTTAACGTATAGCTTAAAGGGGCTTGGAGGGCCCTTCGGTGTTAGCTTCGTAGTCGATGGCCTCAGCCTCTTCATGGCCTTCCTATTCGCAGGCCTCGGCCTCCTAGTCTCCATATACTCCATTAGGTACATGGAGAAAGACCTAAACCTAGATAGGTATTACTCCCTCCTAATGACGCTAGTCGCGGGTATGATAGGCGTAGTGTTTGCAGGCGACCTCTTCAACCTCTTCGTTTTCTGGGAGACCATGAGCATATCCTCCTATAGCCTAGTCGCCTTTAGGAAGTATAGGTGGGAGCCTATAGAGGCTAGCTTTAAGTATTTAACGATGAGTACCGTAGGCTCATTAATGGTTCTATACGCCATATCATTCCTATACGGTTTAACGGGGACCTTAAACATCTACGAGCTAGCTAGAATATTAGGCGCTAGCCCTATCCGAAGCCAGCTTTTAGCGGCCTACTTCCTAGTAGCATGCGTAGTGGCTGGCTTCGGCGTTACTGGGGCCATGGTCCCCTTCCACTTCTGGCTACCCGATGCACATCCAGCGGCTCCAAGCGGTATAAGCGCTATGCTTTCAGGCGTAGTTATTAAAGCCGGCGTCTACGGTATAGCTCGAGTACTCTTTACGGTATTTAACCCGAACTCCTTCGACTTCGGCACCGTGCTTATGGTCTTCGGCGTAATAACCCTTACGGTGGCTAACCTAGCAGCCCTCCTCCAAAGGGATATAAAACGGCTACTCGCATATTCAAGCATCGTCAACATAGGCTACATACTATCCGGGTTAGGCATCGGGGCCTACGTAATAACCCACTACCAACCGCCACTATCGTTAAGCGTCGCGGGCTTAGCGGTTATGGGCGCCTTGTTCCATATATTCAACCACGCCATAGGGAAGGGCCTCCTCTTCCTTTGCGCCGGCTGCTTCATCCATGAGGCTAAGACGCGCGACATATCAATGCTCGAAGGCATAGGTAAGCATATGGCCATAACCGGTGCATCCTTCTCAATAGGCCTCCTAGGATTAGCCGGCGTACCCCCGTTAAGCGGCTTTTGGAGTAAACTCTTCATAATATTAGCGGGGTATAGTATAACTTGGGACCCCTTCATGATCGTAGTAACAACCCTCATCGTTCTAAACAGCATTTTCGCAGCAACATATTACGTATGGTTAATGCAGCGCATAATGTTTAGAGAATCAAAGGTTAAAGCTAAGGAGGCCCCGGCCTCCATGATCCTACCGATAGTTATTCTCGCTTTACTATGCGTAGTGGTGGGACTTATGCCCGGCTGGATTATTGAAGCCGCCGGTAAAGCTGGATTATCATTAATCAGCTACGTAGGGGGTTGAAGAATTTGGCCGTAGTAAATGAAGGTATAAACGTAATTCAAGCCTGGCTCCTATGGATGTTCCCAATGGTCGGCGCCCTACTAACCCCTATCTTCGCGAAAATAAACCCTAAGCTTAGGGATTACGGCGCGGTCTTCTTCTCATTCCTCGCCGCCCTCATGGCCCTCTCCCTCGTACCGCTCCTTCTATATACGCCGGCTGAAAAGTTCCCGATAATTGATAGGCTCCCCTGGGTTCACGTTGAAGGAGTATCAATCCTACCCCATCTTGAAGTAGGGGTTATAGTTGACCCCTTAAGCATAATAATGGCTAACGTGGTCGCCGTCATAAGCTTCCTGATAATGGTTTATAGCCTAGGCTACATGCACGGCGATCCAAGCTTAACTAGGTACTGGTTCCTAATGAACTTCTTCATAGGGAACATGCTCCTACTGGTGATGTCCGAGAACCTAATACAAACGCTATTCGGATGGGAGGGTGTCGGACTTTGTAGCTACGCGCTCATCGGCTTCTGGTATCGAGACGCTAAGGAGGACTACCTTAAATGTTGGGTAGGCGAACCACCCGAGGCATACCCGCCGTCGCACTGCGGAATGAAGGCCTTCATAACCACTAGGGTTGGCGATATAAGCCTACTCATAGGAGCCTTCCTAATAGTAGCCTACACCGGGACCTTAAGCTACCATGAACTCGTGGAGAAAATAAAGGACGTACCCATCCACATACTACTACCGGCGGCCATACTACTATTCGGAGGCCCGGTAGGTAAATCGGCCCAACTACCGTTAATGGAGTGGCTGCCGGACGCGATGGCAGGCCCAACTACCGTTAGCGCGTTAATCCACGCGGCCACCATGGTGAAGGCCGGCGTCTACCTAGTTGGAAGGGTTTTCCCCATATTCTACGTAGCCTCCATACTCCATCCCGAGATTTTAACGTTCTTCTACGTAGTAGCCTGGATCGGGGTCATTACGGCCTTCGTAGCAGGTACGCAGGCTATGGCCTCCAACGAGATTAAAAAGGTATTAGCCTATTCAACCGTTAGCCAGCTAGGCTACATGTTCCTAGCTTTAGGGGTTGCTGGAACAGCCGCGGAATTCGCGCTTGGATATACGGCTAGCATTTTCCACGTAATGAGCCACGCCGTTTTTAAAGCAGCCCTCTTCCTAACGGCTGGCGCAGTAATCCACGCTATTGAATCGAGGTTTATGCATCACATGGGCGGGTTGAAGGCGAATATGCCGATAACCTTCTGGTGTATGACCCTAACGGCCTTCTCCCTTATGGGCGTACCGATCCTCTTCAGCGGCTTCTGGAGTAAGGACATGATACTTGAATCAACACTACTAGCCGGCCAACCGTTAATGTTTATCCTCGGAGCCTTAACGGCAGCTATAACCTGTTTCTACACGGTTCGTATGTTAAGCTTAACGTTCTTAGGGGGGAAGAGTAAACATATACATGAACTTGAGCATGAAGGGCGTCACGTACACGAAGCGCCCAAGGTTATGTGGGTTCCCTACGCTATACTCGCCGCCTTAACACTTGGCTTCGGCGTTTCAGGCTTCTGGCTTGGAGGCAGCTTAGAACACCTATTCCACGAATACCTCGCCGAAGTTATAGGTGAAGCCGTACCGTTAAAACTCCACTTCGTTAACGCGGCTGCGAAGGTTGAAGCAGGCCTCTCCCATGAGGCCGCGGTGATAACGACCATCGCCGTATCGATGGTAATGCTTATCGCCGGCGCCTTTACAGCTTACACGTTCTACGTTAAACGCTCAGTAGACCCCGTTAAACTCGTTGAAGAGCGACCCTACCTTAAGGCTTTATGGAGGTTCCTCTTTAGGAGGTGGTATATAAACGCGTTCGTATATAAGGTATTCGTATGGCCAACCATAGCTTTTAGCAACTGGGCCTTTAAGTACGTGGAGCAATCGGTTATCGACAGGTTTAACTACGTATTAGCTGGAGCCGCGGCTGGTTTTTCAAATAGGTTTAGGAGGACGCATACCGGCGTCTTAAACTACAACGTCATCGGGGTGCTGATAGGCATGGTCGTAATCATGCTAATACTCATCAGGATAATGACGGGGGCGTAGCCCAATGATGGACCTTAACAACCTCCTGCTTCAATCCATACTAATTCCAGCAGTATTCTCAGCCATAGCTCTACCCGTTGGAGTAAGGCTTAAAGAGAAAACCGGCTGGTTAGCCTTCCTAGTTTTACTCTACAGCACCATAATATTAGCCTATGTTCAGTTTAACCATCTATTCCTAGGCCGCGTAGAAGCCTTAGAGGCTAGGTACAGCTGGCTTCCACCCCTCGAGCTCCCCGGTTTAGGAGTTTTAAACCTAGGAGACTTCGTTTTAAGGGCTGATGGTTTAAGCACCCCCATAGCGCTCACCATAGCCTTACTATCGGCCCTTATAGCCATATACTCGATTAAGTACATGGAGCATGAACGTGCACTCTACGCCTACTTCTCGCTATACCTACTCTACGCTGCGGGCATGATCGGTACGGTGCTCGTTACAAATCTAGCCGCCTTCTTCCTATTCTTCGAGTTAATGCTAATCCCATCCTGGGCCCTCATAGGCGTATGGGGGACAGGGTTAAGAGAGAGGATCGCCTTCAAGTACTTCATGTTTACCGAGGCTGGAGCATTATCGCTTCTAGCAGGGATCGTAGCCATAGGGTTTAACGCTCGAACACTAGACGTGTTCGAAGTAGCTAAAGGCATATCCGCCCTCCCATTAAACCTTCAACTGGTGATCGTAGTAGCCATACTGCTAGGGCTCTTCGTTAAAATGGCCATATTCCCGCTTCACACCTGGCTGCCTGACGCGCACGCTGAAGCACCAACCCCTATAAGCGCCCTCTTATCACCGGCCATGATCGGGATAGGCGGATACGCCGTAATAAGGATTATCTATACAGGCTTTCCTTCCATAGCTAGCAACCCCCAATTCATGATCTCGCTCTCCGTACTCGCCCTAATAACAATGACCTACGGAGGCTACATGGCCATGGCCCAGGACGACATTAAGAGGCTATTAGCGTTCTCAAGCATAAGCCAGATGGGCTACATGCTCTTCGGTATGGCCTCAGCCCACGTAATAGGCTTACTCGGCGCAGTACTCCTATACGTAAGCCACGGCTTATCTAAAGCCGTCCTCTTCATGGTTTCCGGCGTCCTTATACACGAATTCCATACTAGAAGCATTAAGGAACTCGGCGGTTTAGGGCCTAAAATGCCTTACACCGCGGTAGCTACACTTATAGGCTTCCTAGGCTTAATGGGCTTCCCATACCTAATAGGGTTCTGGGCTGAACTCTACATCTTCATGGGGGCTATGAGCTCAAGCCTACGTGAACTGCTAAGCTACTACGCTTGGAGCAGCCTAGTAGTCGCCCTAGCCGTTATAGCCTCAGTATTAACCGCTAGCTACGGGCTATGGACCGTTCGAAGGATTTTCTACGGCCAACCTACAGCTAAAACAGCGGAGGCAAAGGAAGGCTCAGCCTTAATGCTAGCCCCCATCTTAACGTTAGCCGCCATAGCCCTAATCCTCGGCGTATACCCATCAATACTAACCGAAACCGTATCCAAGTACCTCGCCCACCTATTAATCGTAGCGCTGAAAGGGTTTTAAGTTAAGTATTAATCCCATACTTAACTCCTAAGCTTCATAGCTCTCATCTTCCTCCAGGCTTATTGGAAGCGTTTCAACGAGCTTAGCCCCTTTCGAGGCAAACCTTATCCTTACATCTTAAGGAACTCGTTTCATAGCTCCTCGCCGCGTCCCTCCTTCCATCCGTTACGAGCCTACATTTTAGACGCTTAAATACGCCCATCCCTCCAGGTCTTTATCGTAAGACCAGCGTCTAGACATTTGAAGAACCGTAAGGTTGAACGTGCATGGTTACGTATCCATTCCACGCTGATTTATACTCCATATATTTCTGAAGTATAACTTGAATAGTCCTCCACGCCTACTTGAAGTAGGCGTTAACAACGCATAAAGCAAAACCGTTAAGATAGTGTTATCCTATGTTATGTTAAATGCGGGTGCATCGTAATTGGTTAGGGTGACGGCCGACCTCCATATACATAGCCCCTTTTCAGCGGCTACAAGTGAAAAGATGACGCTACACGATCTAGTACGATTCTCAAGGATTAAAGGATTAAACCTACTAGGGACCGGGGACGCATTACACCCCAGCTGGCTTTCAATACTTAAGCAGAACTTGGAAGAAACGGTTATGAAGGGGTTATACAAGCTTAAAGGTGAAGGAGAAGACGTACTATTTTTAACCCAGACTGAGGTAGGTACGGTTCACGTTTATGAGGGGAAGGTTAGACGTATTCACCACGTAATATTAATGCCAAGCCTAGAGGTAGCAGAGCAATTAACGGATCGCCTCTCCAAGTTAACGGATTTAAAAGCGGACGGTAGACCGGTCCTTACCATAACTCCGGCCGAGCTAGTTGAAACCGTTATAGAAACATCCTCAGATAATTTCATCTTTCCAGCCCACGCTTGGACTCCTTGGTGGAGTATCTTCGGATCAATAGGTGGCGTTAACAGGATGGAGGAATGCTACGAGGACATGACTAAGCATATCTACGCTTTAGAGACCGGTTTAAGCTCAGATCCAGCTATGAACTGGAGGCTTTCAGCCCTAGATCGTTACACGCTGCTTTCAAGCAGCGACTCCCACTCCCCTTGGCCTTGGAGACTCGGCCGCGAATGCAACGTTTTTGAGCTTGAAGAGCCAAGCTACAAGGAGCTTATAGACGCGATTAAGGCTAAAGATCCTTCGAGGATCCTATTCACGATTGAAACCCCTCCCGAGTACGGGAAATACCATTATAGCGGGCATAGGAAATGCGGCGTAGGCCCCATCCCGCCTAGTGAAGCGCGTAAAATTGGTTATAGATGCCCTGTTTGCGGTAAAAGGTTAACCAAGGGCGTTGAAGACCGCGTGGAGGAAATGGCTGATAGACCTAAGGGTTTTAAGCCTGAAAACGCTATACCCTACATTAAAGTATTACCGCTAGCAGAACTAATAGCCACAGCCTTAGGCGTTAAAGGTGAGCAGGCCTTATATTCAAGCAGGGTTTGGGATGTATACTTAAACGTAGTGAATGTTTGCGGTAACGAGCTTAAAGCGTTGATAGAGTCAAGCAGGGAGGATATTGAGAAGGCCTCAACAACCATCGTAGCAGACCTAGTGGTTAAGGCTAGGGAAAACGCCCTTAAAATAACCCCCGGCTTTGATGGAGTTTACGGCCGCTTACAGCTTGAAAATGAACGTGGGAAGCCCAAAAAGCAACGGAACCTAACAGACTTCCTAACCTAGATCAAACAACCTAAATTGGAATGTAGAGAGTAAAACTATTAATTACGCGTTTTAAGGACTTAAGGGCCCGGAAGTGAGCCTTAATACGCTCCTCTAACTCGTTGAATTTTCTATCGTACTTTGCCTTTACCCATGTATGAACTAGAGGAAACCGCCAGGTTCTTAGCGGATAAACTTAAGGTTAAACCTAGATTGCTACTCTTAAATAAGATTCTAAACGAGGAAGCCGCTGGAAGGTTAGGGGTTTCCGATACGCAGAAACGGTACATAGACACCATAAGGTCGCATGGTGTAAGCTACGCACTAGTGGAACACCTAGGTAGGCCGACCGAAAGCTTAATGGACGTAGCCGAGCTAGAAGGTAAGGTAAAAGTGTTTAAACCCCTCCGCTCCTAATCTGGGTTGTTTAAAGAGGCGTTTGAATTAAAAAGCCGTTACGCATGCTGGATGTTACGTACCGCCACCTTAAGCTTAAGTTACAGTACGTGGGCCTTCAACTACCAAGATGAGAGTTCATTCACCTCCAAGACCTTCCTAAGCGCGGCAATCACCAAGATGGGTAATGGGGCCGTGCAAGAGTTAACGGTGACCTCGTGTTTGTAATAGTCCATCATAGTCTATTAATGCTTCAACCATGCTTATAGACGAGTTATAATTACCCTACGGCTTAACCAAAGGTAGAATACCTAGTGAATACCTAGTAAAACTCGAATTAAGCATTTCTTAACAACCTTAGAAACCCTACACGTAAATTAAAACTAAAACAGTAAAAGGTTTAGAGGGAACGGTAAAAGACCTTGATAAGCACCGAAAGCATTAACAAAACCGATAGACTGTTATAAACAAGCGCCCTCTGCAGTAAACTATATAAATGTTAAACCAGTGGAGAAAGCTATGGAGGTTTCTTATTGGCTCGAAGACTACATGGTTATACTGGTAGGGTTTTTAGGGTGGATTTAACGCATAGAACTATAACTAAGGTTGAAACCTCCTACGGCCTCGCTAAGGGTGTGAATCTAGCTTAGTCCTATACGCGATGGAGCCTGACTGGAATGGACGATCTACTTAGCTACCTATTCCTAGCCTGTATATTCCTCGCATTTGCCTCGGTCCCTTGGTACTTTAAGATGAGGAGGAGGATGATCGTGTTGATTAAGAGGGTTACCGAGGACTTAGAGAAATCATTTAAGCCTAAGGATAAGACTTACACCCTCCTAGGTTACCTAGTTGGTTATAGGGCTAAGTACACGTTGGACGGTGGCGATAAAGCCTACTTAATGCTTACAACAGCCCCGAGGCATTCAATGCTGTATTACCCTTTAATTAAAGCCTTTAAGAGGAAGGATAGGCTTAATATAGCCATTAAGTTTAGTAGAAGGTACATCTCCAGAGAGTTCCACGTGGTTAACGCTTCGGATAGGAGATCCTTATCCATAGTTGCTGGGGATCTAGGCGATAAGCTCGCTAAAATGTTGAAGCAAACCCTTAAAACTTCGCGTGGTACCTACGCGGTTTACTACGAAAACCCCGAGGACGTGGAGCTGGCTAAGAGTATGATTATAAAGGCTCCGACGACCCTCTACAAGCTTTCAGCATACTCGAAGGACAATATGGTTGAAGTGGTAGCTGAGGTTAAGGAAGATTCTACGATCGCCACCGTCGCCCTCCTTAAGGAGTTTAGCGCACGCTTAACAAAAACCCTTAATGCTTATTAGTGGCCCAGCTAAAGGTGCTCTTCTATGAGAGGATGTGGGAAAAAGATTTATAGTTAAGTTAAAAGGCTAAACTTTTAGCTATGAAGGGCTCCAAGAGGAAATCGTTATTTAGGGATTTATTCTCATCCTTTGACGAGTTTGATGAACTATTTGAAAGTACATTTAAAGATATTCAAGGTTTAGAGGGCGGATACTCCATAGAGGTAACGCAGAGCGCCGGTAGAACAGTGGTAAAAGCTAAGGTCGGCAAGGATGTAAGCGTCCAAGAGCTACGTAGAGAATTAGAAGAGCAATACCCAGGAGCCGAAATAATAATTGAGGGCGGTAAACCATCGATAGAGGAAATAGGCGAAGTAGGACGTGAAGAACGAATCGAAAAGAGACCGTCTAAGCAACCCTCCCCAGAAGATCTATTTAAGCAAAGGACGCGTAAACCGCATATCGAAGAGGTTAAGGATTAACGCCCATAACCTAGCCCTACAGCTTGAACGTGAATGGAAAACCCCAACCAGT